>SMEP01000266.1_pt1 | contig 19436 bp, 15 predicted proteins | sample 2456231 | NCBI WGS metagenome assembly SMEP01 (sample SAMN10132595, study PRJNA489261) | soil metagenome | isolation source: day1 control-silty clay loam soil ammended with raw manure from dairy cow... | place: USA | collected 2015-05-15
ACTTTGGCCTATATCCAGCGTCATCAGCAGCTCAATTCTGTGGAAATTGCAGCGAAGATTCAGAGCGAAACTGATCCTTTATTTCAGCAGGTATTGAAAGATTATGGCACACGGATGGACTATGCCCGTCGCCGCTTGCGTCTGGTACTGAACCAGCTGGATGAACTGTTTGTCGGGACGCTGGACAGCTTTAGCCAGAAACTGTTACGTGAATTTGCTTTTGAAAGTGGCAAGATTGAACGTGCTGAACTGACCGAAGATCAGGATTTATATATCCAGCAACTGATTCATGATGTGCTGCGTGACTGGATTCAGCAGCAGCCACAATATATGGTCAATCATTTGTATGTGCAGAATCTGCTGAAACCGGTCGAGCATTATACCGGGCTGGTTCGGGATGCCCTGAATTTTAGCAAGCAGCAATTCCAGAAGGTCGAGCCGGCTGAATGTGATTTAGGTAAATTAGAAGCCTGTATTACCCAATTATTGAATATTCATGAGCATGATCTCGAAGTCATGCGGCGCTATTGTCAGGAAAGTCCGAAGTATTTTCACAAGAGTTTTTTGACCAAGTTAACCGACGTTTGTGAAAACTTTATGACCTGGAGCGCAGCCCTAAAAACTCAGGGTGGCATGAGTTTCTTCGATGCAGAATTGCAACCGATTTTACTGAATCTGTGCCATTTACGCCGTAAAAAAACTGATTTCCAGCCGACCACTCAGGTTTTTAACAAGAGCTGTCCGGAAGCGGAGCAGCAGCTGATTTTGCAACACAGCCTGATTGTGGCAATTGATGCACTGTGTGAGGTCAAACAGGATCTGGATGAGCAGTTGAAGCAGCTCACGACCTATCTGGAATTTCATATTATTCAAAGTGTGCAAACTCGTTTGCCGCAAACCCTGCAACAGCAGGGTGAAACGACTTTTTCCCAGCAAATCCGCACACTGGCAGAAGCACTGCAAGGACAACAAGGCCAGCGCTTTGCCCAGTTTGTACAGGCACGTTATCCGCTGATTCTGGTGGATGAATTTCAGGACACCAATCAGGATCAGGATCTGGCGGGATGCCAGCCGGGTTCAATCCGGCTGCATGATTATGGTCGGCGATCCGAAACAGGCGATTTATGGTTTCCGTGGTGGCGACATGCTGACCTATAACAAGGCACATGCTGACGTGCGGCAGAAGCAGGGCCGCGAATATACCCTGATGCAGAACCATCGTTCGGTCAAAGCGCTGGTCGAAGTGGTCGATGCTTTATTTCAATGCCAGATGGATTTTGGTGAACAGGTGCAGTACACCCTGATTCAGGCCGGTAGTCGGCCACATCCGGATCTCATCGATAGCGCTGTCTGCAATCCGCAGCCCTTACGCTGGATTCAGTTGGGTGAGTCGGATGTAGAAGCCGATCAGGTGGCCTGGAAAATCCGTGCACTCCTCAATCAGTCTGCTCAACAGCAGTTATATTTTCAGCAGCAGAACAGTATTCAAAGCCTGAAAGCCGATGATATTGCAGTGCTGGGGTTTGGACATTTTGCCCTGGAACAGGTCAAGCAGCGCCTACAGCGTATGGGTATTCCTTGTTATAAAGAATCCAAACAAAGTGTTTTTGCCAGTGCTATTGCGCAGGATGTCGCGGCCGTCTTGACTGCAATCATGGATCCTTTTAATGAATCCAAGGTCAAACGTGCCTTACTGACCCGCCTGCTGGGCTTCAACCTGAAAAAACTGATTGAGTTACAGGCGCAGAGTGAAGGGCTCAGTCGCTATATTGCCGATCTGGATGCAATTCGGGAAATGTGGTTCGAAAAAGGTTTTCTCACGGCATGGAATTATGCCTTAAACCTGTTTCAGGTCTGGACTCATCTGGTGGCCAGTCAAAGTCTGGATAATGAACGGGTGGTTGTGAATTTGCGTCATCTGACCGTATCAGGGTGCCCAAAAACTCTATCACTGGTATTTGCGTCAGTTACAGTCCCCTTCAGGCAAAGACAGTGAAAAAGAACGCAAGCTGTCTGGTGATCATGGGGTACAGCTGATGACCATCCATGCCTCTAAAGGGCTGGAATTTAAAGTGGTATTTTTATTGGGCGCAGATGCTGCTTTTGATGTAAATAAAGGCAACTTGAACTTTTCATTAAGTGGCACACTGTCTGAAAGTATTTTAGAACAATCCCGGGTGATTGCAGTCAATCATAAGCATTTGCACGAGCAGGCGATTTTACAGAATGCAGCGCGTAATGCAGCGGAAAATCACCGGCTTTGGTATGTGGCGCTGACCCGTGCCAGTCATCGGGTGTATGCCATGTTGCAAGACCACGCTGCACAATCCGATTCGGGCTTGGCGTTCTGGCGTGGCCAGGGCGATGCCATCTTCGAACATGCTTTATCTCTGGTCGAGCAGCCGCTGTCTCAGGAACCGGCACGTCTGGTCGAGCAGTCACACCATCATAAGATCGACATGCTGGCGCAACCTTTGCCAGAGCGACAGTTCTATCCACGCACCAAAACCAGTTTTACCGCATTGTCGCAACACCAGTCACATGCGCCAGTTTTGCAGGATGATCTGGTCAATGCACAGGAACACCCGGATAGTGCAGCGGATGAAATCAATCTGAATGCTTTAGCAGATCAGCCGGCTGTCACACCGCTAGACTGGATCAAGCTGAATTTCCCCAAAGGTACGGTGGCCGGGACTTTCTTGCACAGTATTTTTGAACATATCAATTTTCAGGACAGCAGTTACTGGAATCTGGAAATTCGCCGTCGTTTTAAAAATACTGCACCGCAAATCTGGCAAGAACTGAAAGAAAAATTTGAACAGGCCTTCCAGTTGCGTACTGTGCTGGAGCAGACCTTTGCGCCGCATTATCAGGCCGCAGCGGTGAATCTGCGTAGCCTTTTTCAAGCCGCAGCGCAGGCAAATTTCAAAGCAGATGAGTTGCAACAGAGTATGCAACGCGTTTTGTCCAGCCTGAACTATAAATTGCTGAGCGGCATTCGCCTGCATGATCAGAGCGAAGCTTATCGTCAACAATGGCGACAGTTTGAGCGTTATTTCACCGAGCTGGATGATGACAGCTTTATCCTGTTTTTTGAACAGGAAATGGCCCAGATTGCACACCTTGCAAGTCCTGAACAGCTCAATGTCGAAAGCATATTCCAGACTGCTTTAGATGGATTGCTTGATGAAATTAGGGAAGATATTTTACTCAATCTGATGCATGACTGGGTGCATGACATTCTGGTCACTCCGATTCAGGCAGATTTTGTTTTGGCACAACTGGGTGATCAACAGTATCTGTCAGAGTTCCCTTTCTATCTGTCACTCACCGATGCGCCTTTGCAGATCCGACAAATTCATCAGCTCTTTGTTGAACATGACATTGTCATGAGCGATTTTAATGAAGCCAAATCGGCACGTTATCTGACCGGTTCCATCGATCTGGTGTATTTCGATGGCCAGCGCTACCATATTGCCGATTATAAAAGTAACTTTCTCGGCCCAGATCAACAGCATTATACCGCTGAGGCGATTCAGCAGAATATGAGCCAGTCCAGTTACTGGTTGCAGGCAGCCTTGTATCTGGTGGCCCTGCATCGTTATCTGAACGCAAATATGCAGGCGTATTCAATGCAGCAGCATCTGGGCGGCGCAAGCTATTTATATTTACGCGGTATGCACGGGCAGATGGAACAAGGTGTATATCACTGGCAACCAGACATCGAATTCGTTGAAAAACTGGATCAGATTTTGGGCTATTTTGAGCAGAAAAAAACAGCATAATTTTGCTGCCTGATAAAATATATAGAGATTAAACAGAAAATTATCCTGTGGATAACTTTGAGGATAACTGTGTGGAAAATGAGCAGAATCACGTGTCGCAACAAAACGCCAGTTTGATGGCCTGGATTGACTATTTATGTCAGCCTCCATTTAGCTCGGCTACATTTGATCCGGCAGCAAAATTACTGATTCAGCAATTGCTTGAGGCGATGCAGGCCGGCGATAGCTGCATTGAAGCGCTTCCTCAACAAATGGCATTATTGCATAATCTGGTGCGTGATCATGCTCAGCAAGGCACGGGTATTGCCCCCTTGGTGTTTGAAGATCAGCATTTATATCTGTACCGCTACTGGCAGCTGGAACAGGCAGTGGCAACGCATATAGCACGAATCAAGACCCAGTCTATTGCAGCCCTGGAGTTAACAGCACGTGACCGCAGTCTGCTCTCAGATCCACAGCAGCAAAAAGCCCTGCAAATGGTGGCAGAGCAAGCCTTCAGTATTATTACTGGCGGGCCGGGAACCGGTAAAACTTATACGCTGGCGCATATTATTGCAGTTTTATATGATGCGCTGCCGAATATCCGGATTGCCATGGCCGCGCCGACCGGAAAGGCTGCACAGCGGATGAAAGAAGCGCTGCAAAAAGCCTTACAGACTGAAGTTTTGCAGCAGTTTGAAATAGCTGCACTACAACAGTTACAACCCGTGACCCTGCATCGTTTATTGGGATTGGGCACGCGCGGACAGCCACGTTTTCATGCCAAACAGCCTTTGCCCTATGACGTAATTGTGGTCGATGAAGCCTCGATGCTGGATTTAAGTCTGTCACAGATGTTGCTGGCCGCTGTACCATCTCAGGCACGTCTGATTTTACTTGGCGATGCAGACCAGTTGGCTTCTGTGGATGTCGGCACCGTTCTGGCAGATCTGCAACAGGTTGCGACTTTGCAGGATAATCGGGTCAACTTAATTACCACACGACGTTTTAAAGCAGGGGCCAAGATTGGGGCAATGGCTGATTTTATTCAGCAGCAGCATGAAGCTGCCAATGTCCTGCAAAAATTTGAGCAGCAGATTGTCACTGCCAGTGAATTACAAGCCATCGCCTTGGATCAGGTTGAGATTGACCAGCTCCAGTTGCAATATTTAGCGCCTGGTGCTGAACAGACGGCCACTACATTGAATCAATATTATGACCAGTTGATGTATGGTTATCAGGCCTATACACAGGCTGTCAAAAATAAGCAAGGCTTAGATGATTTCGAGCAATATGTACAACAGGTGGTGAGATCATTTGATGATTACCGTATTTTAACTGCGATTCGTTCTGGTGATCTGGGCTTATTCAAAATCAATCTACAGATTGAACAACGCTTTTTAGCCGCTCAAGGTCAACTGAAGCAGGGTGACTGGTATGTCGGGCGGCCGGTCATGATGACCTATAACGATTATCAACTGGGTTTATCCAATGGTGATATTGGCATCTGTTTTTTACGTGAGCAGTCTGGTCAGTGCCAGTTTGAAGTCTATTTTCCGAGTCTGGAAAAATGGGTCTTAGCCACCCGTTTGCCAAAGAGTATAGAAACCGCTTTTGCACTGACCATTCACAAATCTCAAGGTTCAGAATTTGCACATACCGCAGTGGTGCTGGATCAATATGCGCAAAATCTATTAAGTAAAGAGTTGATTTATACTGCAATTACCCGTGCTAAAAAAGTGGTCAGTTTATTGGTAGATTGTGACGCTTTTACACAAGCCTTATGCGTACGAACCACACGTAAAAGTGGTTTAAGTCAAAAAATACTTGAACAATCTACTAGTTTATTGGCAAAAAATAATCAGATCTTGTAGGTAAAAGCTTACACGGATTCAAGAAATTGCCGCATAGAGCTTTTACTCAGTTTTTGAGAAGATTGGTCATACAAAATAACTCAACACGGAAAGTTGAGCATAATCGTATAATTATAAAAAGAATGTCAGTAGACAGCGAACTTACAGTGAGGTAAGTAAAAAGAGGAAACTTACAGCCGCTAAGCCTTGTAGTTTTGGGAGAGACTACAAGGCTTTTTTATATTTAATTAATTTATATTTCAAAATACTAGATATTTACCTTAATTCTAAAGTTGGATATTGTTGTGGAATGGCTGGATTTAAGCGAATTAGGTTAAATAAAGTGGTATTAATGTAATATTATGCAACTTTTAGGCTAGTTATTGTACGAAATAGCTTACAGCAAGATACGCTAAATGCCTCTACTTGTCTTTGTAGAATATGGCAAAATCTACCACACAAGGAAGGTGATTTTTCAACAGGATGTTTGAAAATAATAACAAGCGTAAAACGCTATAAAAAACACAATAAATAATAATGATAAGAGAAAGAACTACAGCGCCAAAAAGCCCGACTAAACTCGGGCTTTTTTTTATCTATTTTTTATTCAGACAGACGACGGTACATTAAAACAATAGAAAAAGCGTTCTAATTGCTTAGGTCGATTTCTCTATTTAAGTGGTCTAGACGATCTCGCTTAAAACAGTACAGATCTTGAATAACTCAGGATCAATGGACAACAGCTTCGCTTTAAATAAATCACCGATTGAAAACATTTAAAAGTGCTGATCTATTTTTGCAATTTGGCGCATTTTCCCTTAAAATATGCAACTTGCTGTAGTGATGCACGGCAGTCAAAGTTTTGAATTCTCATTACATTGATTTTTATCAAAATATATAAGCATCTCGGAGAAATCGAATGGCTTTAACTAACGCAGATCGCGCAGAGATCATTGCTAAATTCGCACGCGCTGAAAACGACACTGGTTCACCAGAAGTTCAAGTAGCTCTTTTGACTGCTCAAATCAATGACTTACAAGGTCACTTCAAAGAGCACAAACACGACCACCATAGCCGTCGCGGTCTAATCCGTATGGTTAACCAACGTCGTAAGCTGCTTGACTACCTAAATGGTAAAGACCACGGTCGTTATGTAGCATTGATCGGTGCTTTAGGTTTACGTCGTTAATTCGATTTAAACTTTATTTTCGGGTTATTGCATGCTTTGTGCTTTATTGCTGAAAACTAAAGTCGGTTTAGCTTTTGGCTAGGCCAGTGGAAGGGGCGAATGTTTCGCTCCTTCTTTGTGTTTAAAAATAGTATTTAATCTGGTGAGGTCGGCTTCTAAGCTTTGTCATTTGTTCGTCTATATGGTCGTGAATGCCAAACCTTAGGGGTCTCCACTAGAATAATTGTTCACAAGAACTAGGAAAAAATAAAACATGTCGATGTTTAATATTATTCGTAAAGAATTCCAATTCGGTCAACACAACGTGATTCTTGAAACAGGTCGCGTTGCACGTCAAGCAAACACTGTTGTGATCACCATGGGCGGCGTACAGGTTCTTGTTGCTGTTGTAGCGCAACCTAAAGCAAAAGCCGGTCAAGACTTCTTCCCATTGACTGTTAACTACCAAGAAAAGCAATATGCTGCAGGCCGTATCCCGGGTGGTTATGGTAAGCGTGAAGGCCGTCAGTCTGAAGCTGAAACTTTAATTTCACGTCTGATCGACCGTCCAATTCGTCCATTGTTCCCAGAAGGTTACTTCAACGAAATTCAAGTGACTGCAACAGTAATTTCATCTGACAAAACCATGGATGCTGACATTGCTGCAATGCTGGGTACTTCTGCTGCATTGTCGATTGCAGGTACGCCTTTCCGTGGTCCAATCGGCGGCGCGCGCGTTGGTTTGATCAACGGTGAATACATCCTGAACCCGAACCACGAACAGTTAAAAGAGTCTGATCTTGATCTGGTTGTTGCAGGTACTGAAGCTGCAGTATTGATGGTTGAATCTGAAGCGAAAGAACTTTCAGAAGACCAAATGCTGGGCGCTGTATTGTTCGGTCATGACGAAATGCAAATCGCGATTCAAGCGATCAAAGAATTTGCTGCAGCAGCTGGCGCAGTTGAGTCAACTTGGGTTGCTCCAAGCAAAAATGAAGCGCTTCTTGGTCAATTAAAAGATGCATTCGAAGCGAAAATCTCTGAAGCCTACACAATTGCTGTGAAACAAGACCGTTATGCGGCGCTTGATGCACTTCACGCAGAAGCAGTTGCTCAGTTCGTTCCTGAAGAAGATGAAACAGGTATTGCTGACGAAGTAAACGAACTCTTCGAAGATCTTAAATACCGCACGGTTCGTGACAACATCTTGTCTGGTAAGCCACGTATTGATGGTCGTGATACTAAAACTGTTCGTGCAATCGATGTACAAGTGGGCGTATTAGGTCGTGCTCATGGTTCTGCATTGTTCACACGTGGTGAAACTCAGGCATTGGTTACAACAACTTTGGGTAATACCCGTGATGCGTTGATGGTTGATACCCTTGCAGGTACTAAAACTGACAACTTCATGCTTCACTACAACTTCCCTGCATACTCTGTAGGCGAAACGGGTCGTGAATCTGGTCCTAAGCGTCGTGAAATCGGTCACGGTCGTCTAGCACGTCGTGGTGTTCAAGCAGTTCTTCCTGCAGCTGACCGCTTCCCGTACGTGATCCGTATCGTATCTGACATCACAGAATCGAACGGTTCATCTTCAATGGCTTCTGTATGTGGTGCTTCTCTATCACTTATGGATGCAGGTGTTCCACTTAAAGCACCAGTTGCGGGTATCGCAATGGGTCTAGTTAGTAAAAGAAGGCGAGCGTTTCGCAGTTCTTTCTGACATCCTGGGTGATGAAGATCATCTTGGCGACATGGACTTTAAAGTCGCAGGTTCTGCAAACGGTATTACTGCACTGCAAATGGACATCAAGATCGAAGGGATTACTGAAGAGATCATGGAGTCTGCATTGAACCAGGCTTATGCCGGTCGTATGCACATTCTTAATGAGATGAACCAAGTAATTTCACGCGCTCGTCCTGAAATTTCGATGCATGCACCAACATTCCAAGTGATCAACATCAACCCGGACAAAATCCGTGATGTAATCGGTAAAGGCGGCGCGACGATTCGTGCGATTACTGAAGAAACGAAAGCTGCAATCGATATTGAAGATAACGGTACAGTTCGCGTATTCGGTGAAACTAAAGCGGCAGCAGCTGCTGCAGTTGCGAAGATTCAAGCATTAACTGCTGAGATCGAACCAGGTACAATTTACGTGGGTAAAGTGATTCGTATCGTTGAATTCGGTGCGTTCGTGAATATTCTTCCGGGTACTGATGGTTTACTTCATATCTCTCAAATCTCGAACGAACGCATTGCGAACGTTGCAGATGTATTGAAAGAAGGTCAAGAAGTGAAGGTACAGGTTGCAGACGTTGACAACCGTGGCCGTATCAAATTGACCATGAAAGACATCGAACAAGTTTAATCTACTGAATATTCCCATGAGTTAGCTCATGGGAATGAAATATCAAAAGCCCTGAGCTTGATCAAAGTGCTTACTTTGGCTGTTCAGGGCTTTTTTTATGCTTCGGAAAATCTCCGCACATCTGGCCAAAATGTTTGAATCGCCCACAGGCTGTCAACGATTGTCGCACGATCTGAGTCTGTATTAAGCAGTTGATCTTAGGTCAGGGGATCGGCTTCAGAACTTTTTAACAGACGATAAATTTCATCTTTCAATTTTAGCTTTTTACGCTTGATCGCTTCAATATCATTGTTGATATGATTGACCGGGTCGAGTTCAAGCTGACTAATTTTCCTGTCCAGCTCATTATGTTCCTCAAATAATTTGGCAAAGTATGGATTTTCCTCGCGAAGTTGCACAATCAAGTCGCGGTATTCGGGAAACATGTATTTCATTTTTTTATTACAATCTTTGGTTTTCATAGCGCTTTTTATACTCTAATCATCAAATTAAAAATAAATATGCCCTGATCTGCAGCGAAAGATACAGATAGACAGAGCATCAAAGGACTTACTTAAAATGCAAATGTTTGACCTCGCGGCGTAACTCCTGCACTTCATCGATGAGGTCCAGCATCATCGCGACTGCGGTAAATGACGCATCAAAATCGCGTTGCAGGCGATAGGCGCGTTGTGCACGTGAAATATCCTCACCGAGGAAAGTGCTGGCTGGCGTGATAGGAGAACGATCGGGCAGAATTCCATGTTCAATCAATTGCATGACCCATTCCGGGCTTTGTCCGCATGCTTCTGCGAAGTGGATGAGGTCAAATGAGTGATCGTCCATAATTTCTGACGGGGTATAGTCCTGTGAAAAGCTTTCTTGGTACTGAATTGTAGTCATGGCTCTACTCCTTAAACAGCCAAGTGTGCAAAATTGAGAGAATGAAAAGGTGCTGAAGTAAAACGCTTTCTATTCTTCGGATATGCAGACTCAGAGTGATGACTCAAATGATCACGAGAAAAAAATCGATATGTTCCGGTATTCAATGCCTCAGGAACGCGCGAATAAGAGAAGGTGAAAGTGAACGCTGTTTTTATAGTTTTATGTTTTATTGACCGAGTGTGTTCAAACACTTTCCTGTGTTGAATATACGCTGCCCTATGAGGACGGCAAAGCAGACCTGATGACAGAATTGAACAAGGCTGAAGATTGATCATCATAAATGGATAAAAAATAACCGTCTTCGATCCATTATTATGACTTTAGCTGCGCCAAAACAGTTTTTATTTGTACCTTATTGTTTCAAATCATGACAAAGAAAAAGCCCCTGATACAGAGGCTTTGAAAATCTTTCTGAAATTAATGTTTTATCCAGGTTACACTGCGGCCAATTACTGAGACACCGACATAACCACGCAAGGTTAGACGTTTGCCATTGGCGCTTAGGCGTGCTTTGCCTTTGTAAATTTTGCCACTGATCGGATCAAGCACTTTGCCGTCATGGTATTCACGTGGCTTTTTCGGATCTGCTTTAAAATCCCAGATAAACGGCAGGCCTATAAACGGTTTGTCTTTGAGCTGACCTGGACATTTATGACAGATGCCCATTTTCTCTGCGCCAGGCAAGCTACGTGTTGCGACAATTATTCCTTCATAGCTACCATCCGCTTTCTTACGAACTTCTACATCCGCACGAGAATAGCCTGATTGATCATCAATGGTTTTCCATTTACCCACTAACGGATCTTCATAGGCAAAGGCCAAGCTAGAAACCGCAGCCAAACTTATCCCCATCACTAGAGTGTTCAATAATTTTTTCATAACATACCTGTTAAATTTGATACTGTATTCATTTTAGAATTATTACTCTAATTTATTTTAAAAGCATAATTAAATCAATACTATAAAATGTGATTGTATTCTCATAATTTTTTTAAAACGATGATTATTTGGTCTTTGTTAATGTGAATAGTCTTATAATTTAAATGGGATTTTGAGGTGGGGTTTATCTGAGGATCTGATTCAGTGAATAGGCAGGTTTTCTACTGGAGGTAAATATGCTCTGTTGAGCTTCGTCATGTAAATTTTAAAACATAAAAAAGCACTCCTGAGGAATGCTTTTTTAAACTCATGCTTAGCACCGTTTAGCTTAGATGTTCACCACATAGACCTAAGGCCTCTTCGGCTGTAAAGGTATATTGGCTATTACAGAACTGACAATCCATTTTGATCGGATTCTGGAATTCCAGTGTTTCACGTATTGATTCTACGCCAATCTGTTGTAAGGCCACTGCACAGCGCTCTTTAGAGCAGGTACAGCCAAATTTCAAGGCTTCAGTTTCTGGTAAGCGCACCTCTTCCTCATTATATAAACGGTAAAGAATGTCAGTGGCTTGCAGGCCGATTAGTTCTTCAGTTTTCAAGGTTTCAGTGAGCATGGTCAGACGCGGCCATAAATCTTCATCAACACGGCGCTGTTCTTCTTCACTATTCCGTGGCAATAGCTGAATCAGTAAACCACCGGCGCGCTGATGGTCGCTTGCCAGTACAATGCGCGTTGGAATCTGTGCAGACAGGTCATAATACTGCATGAGGCAGCCAGCCAGATTTTCTTTGTCCAGCGGCACAATACCTTGATAACGCTCACCAAATTCTGGTTCGATATTGATAAACAGCACTGGAGAAACCAGTGACTTTAAGATGGTGCTGCTGTCTTCACCCACCAGAAAGTGCGGATCTTCTTCATAGTCCGCCAAAGCGCGAACTTCACCCAGGTGGTTGCATTCAGCCATTGCCCATTTAAATGTGCCTGATGCCTGAATTTGCAGGCTGATACGCCCTTTAATCTTCAAGGTGCTGGCAAGCAGTGCAGTCGCAGTGAGCATTTCACCCAACAGAATCTTGACCGCAGGTGCATAGTCACGTTGCGCTAAAATGGTTTGTAAAGCTTCTTCAAGATGCACCACTTCACCACGAACAGGGCTATCTTCAATAAAAAAGCGTTGGCGTAAATCAGACATAAAATTCTCCATAACCCTGCTTTAATGGTGTCATTATTGTAAAACACAAGTTATGACAGATCATCTCTTAACGCATCAATTCCTGCGCCGTTTGTATCCTGTTGCGGCTGTGTATCTGTTTTTTGAACTTTGTTGCGTTGATCCTGCGCAAACAGATGTTCGAGTTCTGCCAAGCTACTGCGGTGATGTTCATAACTTGCGTGTTGATCCGAATCCAGATGGTATTGACTGTTGAGTAATTTTTCATCATGTGCGCGGAAGTATTCAACCTGTTGCCGACTTTCTTCCGGAGCAGTATTCAACTGGCTTAACAAAGCCTCACTCATTTCCAGTGCTGAAAAGTAGTTTTCACGCCAGATTTTCTCTACACCTAAATCCTGTAACAGATGCACATGATGACGATCACGCGCGCGTACCCATAAACAAGTTTCAGGATAATTCAGCCGGATATACCGCACGATCAGCATCGAATCTTCAATATCATCAATGGCAATAATCACTTGCTGGGCCATCGCAATTCCTGCATGTGCCAAAGTTTCTGGCTCTGTCGCATCGGCCTGATAGAAAGGAATTTGATACTGCGCAAGCAGTTCAGTGGCTGGCACATTGCTGTCCATGACACTAAATGCATGCTGTTGTTGCAGTAAAATCCGGGCAATAATTTGTCCAAAGCGGCCAAATCCAATCAGCAAAATAGGGGGGCTGGCTTGAGGACTGGAATCGGTTTCAAAGGTCGCAGCCAGATGATTGTTTTGATCCAGACGCGGTAAAACCTGACTGTGTAATAACCAGTAAAATGCCGGGCTAAGTAATAATGAGAAACTCACCATCCAGAGCAAGGGAGACAGCAGATTGGCTGCGATGATCTGGTCGGATACCGCAATCACCAGCGCCAGCAAGGCAAACTCGCCACCTTGTGCCAGGCTGGCTGCCAGCAAGCTACTGTTGCGCCAGCTATTTTGATGATAACGCGCCAATACCAAACTGATTGCAAACTTGACCAAGATCAAAGTGAAAGTGCCACCGAGAATGATCCAGAGGAAATTCAACAGATCAGATAGCTGTAATGACATGCCCAGACTGATAAAGGCTAGGCCCATCAATAAGCCCTGAAAAGGCCGAATGGTGCTTTCTACCGCGGGCCGGAAATCTGAATCTGCCAGTAAAATCCCGGCAAATAAAGCGCCAAGAAACAGATTCAGTCCAAGCGTATTCATCAAGAGCAGCAGTGCCAAAGTTACCGCAATCGCCACAATGGCATGCAGTTCGTGACTGCCACTTTTTGCAATCCAGCGATATAGTGGCTGCATCAGATAGCGATTACACAGGAACAAGCCGGTAAAAGTGGTGATCATTGCGGCAAAATAAGCCACTCCGTGTTCGGTCGAGGGAATTCCGCTAAATAAAGGAATGGCGGCAATCACAGGAATGGCCAGCAGGGCATGCAGCAGCAGGATTGAATAGGTCTGTTGACCATAGCTGGTGGCAAACTGTTCCTGATTGTGGAGTTGTTGAATCACCAAGGTCATGGCTGACAGACTGCCAGCAAGTCCAATCACAATACTGGCCAGCAGGCTTTGTTGTAGAAAAATCCAGGCCAGCAGGCTAAAAATCAAGGTGCTCATTAGTACCTGCAAAGCAGCCGTCATCCACAGAGATTGACTGATCTGGGCGATGCGTTGTGGTCTGAGTTGCAGCCCGATCCAGAACAGCAGTGCCAACAGGCTGACGTTCATGAAACTGTTCATCAGGTCTGGAGTCTGAATCAGATGCAAAACACCCGGACTTAAGATCATTCCTGTTAACAGATAGCCCAGTACGCTTGGTAGTCTGAGCCTTTTACTCAGTGGCACTATTAACAGTGCGATCACCAAAACCAGTGTTATTTGTAACAGTATCGACATTTTCCTGTCCTAAATTTTATGCTTGATCCAGACGTTGATGCGTATGTCCCGGACATGGACTCAGATGCAATTCTCTTAGCTGAGTTCTTGCGGGTCAATGTCCAGTGTCAGCTTCATGCTGGAAGGTTTGTCCTGCAGCATATTCTGCCACCAGCTGCGCACATAGTAATGCAAACGTGGACGATCTGCTGACAAGAGCACCATATGCGACTGATAGCGCCCAGCCTTACGTTCCATCGGCGCAGGAATTGGCCCCCAGATGTCCAGCGCCAGATCAGGATATTGCCTGAGGAATGCCGCATGTTTCTGTAAGAATTCGGTGTTTTGTGCCTGATCCTTGGATTCGCAGCGAATCAGGATGGCATAACGATAAGGCGGCATCTGGGCAATTTGCCGTTCCTTTAAGGTCTGCTGGGCAAACACACGATAATTTTCATTGACCAAGGTATTCAGCAGGGCATGATCCGGTCTGAGCGTCTGCAAATAGACATCGCCTTTGTGTTCACCACGTCCAGCCCGGCCTGCGACCTGAACGATCAGTTGTGCGGTACGTTCGGTGGCACGGAAATCCACACTGAGCAGACCGGAATCAATATCCAGAATCGCCACCAGCGTCACATAAGGAAAATGATGCCCTTTGGCCAGCATCTGGGTGCCGAGCAGAATCGCGGGTTCACTTTTTTGAATCTTGTCATAGATTTTTTGCCAGCTACCCACCCGGCTGGTGGAATCGCGATCGACCCGAATCACTTCATGATCTGGAAAAAGTTCATTCAGATGTTCTTCGACCTTGCCAGTGCCCATACCCAGTGTGACCAGTTCCTGATGCTGACACTGCGGACAGTGCTCCGGCATTCGGTGAATGGTGCCACAGTGATGGCAATGCAGATGCTGATAAGGCTGGCGATGCACAGTAAAATTGGCATCGCAGTGCGGACATTGTGCCTGCCAGCCACAACTGCCACAAAGCAGGACGGGGGCATAGCCACGGCGGTTTAAAAAGATCAGTACCTGTTCTTTTTTCTCCAGACGCTTTTTGATGTCCTGAATCAGTTGCAGACTGATGCCATGCTTTTTCTGTGCCACCTTTAAATCCAGAATATGGATTTTCGGCATTAAGGCTGTGCCGGCACGTTGATTCAGCTCCAGCACCTGCATTTTGCCATGTTCAACCAGCGCATAACTGTCGATACTTGGTGTCGCTGATCCCAGCAGCACTGGACATTGCTGTAAATGGCCGCGGTACAGCGCCACATCGCGGGCATGATAGCGGAAACCTTCCTGCTGCTTAAAAGACAAATCATGTTCTTCATCCAGAATGATCAGACCCAAATTCGGTATGGGGGTATAGATGGCGGAACGTGTGCCGAGGATGATTGAAGCTTTGCCAGTCTCTGCTGCCTGCCAGGCTTGCAGACGTTTTGTATCGTTTAGGCCTGAATGCAATAGCGCGATATGACACTGAAAACGCGACTGGAAACGGCTAATCGTTTGCGGGGTCAGACCAATTTCCGGCACCAGCACCAAAACCTGCTTGCCCTGTTTCAGCACCTGTTGCATGATTTGTAGATAGACTTCGGTTTTACCACTGCCGGTCAGACCATCCAGTAAAAAAGCCTGATATTGATTGCGATACTTTAATACCTGATCAATGGCATGTTTCTGTTCAGGATTAGCGGTCAGCGGCATTTGCGCCAATTGCATCGGCTGTGGACTGAAATCTTGTGGCTCCAGCACACAGGTACAAATCTCTTTTTTCTCCAGTGCTTTTAAGGTCGCAGTTTCAATTCCGGCCAAATTCAATACATTTTCAGTGGTGCCAACCGGATGCAGTTTTAAAATCCGGTAGGCTTCCTGCTGCTTTTCCGAACGGCGTATTTTAGCTTCAGCATCAGGGTTCAGAAGTTTCCAGGTGCGGGCCAGCAGGTTATAAGGCTTACCTTGGCGTAACAGCGTTGGCAGGGCACTGTGCACCACTTCACCCATCGGAAACTGATAATACTGTGCCGACCATGTCAACAAACTTAAAACTTTAGGGTCTATGATGGCACGTTCATCCAGCAATTCAGTGACGGGCTTGAGTTTAAAACGTGGGTCGACCGGAGTATCTGCGGAGAGCTTTTCGATAATCACCCCAACCAGATTCTGTCGTCCAAAAGATACCAATACGCGTGCGCCGACCTGGGCCTGCTCAAATTGTTCTGCATTCATACTGTAATCAAAACAATCGAATACATGCACAGGTACAGCAACGCGTACGCGACAAAGTGGACTAGAATCGGTATGAGAATTTTGCATGTCTGGTGCTGGATATCCTGAAGAAATTTCGTCGTGCTTAAAGTTCGATTATGGTAGAGTGAGCAGATAATTTATATCAAAGAATATGAATGATTTCGGTGGTCTGACGCAACAGCGTTAAGCAAAATTTTGGAAAATTAGAGCATTACAATGCCTGCATATCAGTTTATTGCGCTTGATGCTTCAGGAAAGCAGCAAAAAGGCGTGCTGGAGGGGGATTCTGCACGTCAGATCCGGCAACAGTTAAGGGATAAAGCACTTATTCCGGTCTCTGTTGATCCTGTCGAGAAAAAAGACAAACATGATCGGCGGAAATGGTTTGAAAAAAGCATTACCGCTTATGATCTGGCCTTAATGACCCGGCAATTATCTGTCCTGGTCGCCGCCGCGATTCCGCTGGAAGAAGCCATCCGCGCCGTCGGCAAGCAAAGCGAAAAAGTACATGTACAAAATCTGCTGATGTCGGTGCGTTCCAAGGTTCTGGAGGGGCATAGTCTGGCGCAGGGTCTGCAACAGTCCGGGCGGTTTCCAGAATTGTATATTGCCACCATTGCGGCCGGTGAACGTTCCGGGCATCTGGATCTGATTCTGGATCAATTGGCTGACTATACCGAAAACCGTTTTGCCATGCAGAAAAAAATTCAAGGCGCGATGGTCTATCCAATTATTTTGATGCTGATGTCTTTTGCCATCGTGATGGGGCTGATGACTTATGTGGTGCCAGATATCGTCAAGACTTTTGATCAAAGCAAAGATGCCTTACCGTGGATTACGGTCGCCTTGATGAAAGCCAGTGATTTTATTCGTATTGCGTGGCCATTTCTCTTGGTTGGCGGTTTCTTGGGCATCTCCCTGCTGATACGATTCTTAAGAACCACAGCCGGGCATTATGCCTTCGACCGTTTAACCCTGAAACTGCCTTTATTTGGAAAATTATCACGCGGGATTAATGCCGCACGTTTTGCCAGTACCTTATCCATTTTGACCCAGTCAGGCGTGCCTCTGGTCGATGCCCTACGGATTGGCGCTGCAGTCAGTAATAACTGGGTGATTCGTGATGCGGTCAATCTGGCAGCGGAAAAAGTCACCGAAGGCGGCAACCTGGCAACCCAGCTGGAGCGCAGTGGTTATTTTCCGCCGATGATGGTACAAATGATCAAAAGTGGCGAAGCCTCGGGCGAACTGGATCGCATGCTGGAGCGTGCATCACAGATGCAGGATCGGGAAGTCACCACGCTGATTTCGACTTTACTGGCCTTATTGGAACCTTTAATGCTGGTGCTAATGGCCAGTATTGTTTTGGTCATTGTGATTGCGGTGATGCTGCCAATCGTCAATATGAATAATATGATTTAAACAGAATCAAGTTAAAATTCCTGTGGTATTAAAATTAAATTGAATGTTGTGAATGATGCAAATGAATGAGAGAGATTGAATGAAAAGGAATCAATTAAATAAACAGACGGGCTTTACCTTAATCGAAGTGATGGTGGTGATTGTGATTCTCGGTGTGCTTGCTGCACTGATTGTACCGAACGTGATGGGACGCGGTGAAAAGGCCAAAGTGGATACCACTGTGATCAAGTTACAGAGTATTGCTGGTTCACTGGACCAATATAAGCTGGACAATGGCAAATATCCAAGCATGCAGGAAGGTGGTCTGGATGCACTGGTGAATCAGCCAGCGACTGCGAAAAACTGGTTGCCGGGCGGCTATGTCAAGGGCGGCTATCCTAAAGACAGTTGGGATAATGATCTGCAATATGTGATGCCGGGCACAAATGGTCGTACTTTTGATCTGTATTCATTCGGTGCAGATGGTCAGTCGGGTGGTGAAGGCACCGATGCTGATATTTATTATCAGCCTTGATTGAGAATCAATATAAACTCTCAATAGATGGAATATATCACTTCACTTAATAGATGTTTTCAATACTAAGTGAAGTGATAATAACTCTTAATTATAAATTATAATCTAAGTTTTTGATATTTATTGTAATTAATTAATAATTTGTATATGCGAGTTATAATAAGAATTATTCCCATATTTATCTATTACAATTATCGTAAAATATGAATAAATATAGACTTTCTATTTACTCAAAAAGGCTCATAATGATCTGAACGGCACTTGACGAGCCAACGGAGAAGAATATGAAAGCATTAATCTTAGGGGATGAAATAAACCAATTTCATTGGTCGATGCTGAAATCTGTTCTTTTGGTTTTAAGCATGTTACCGATTAGTCAGGGCATTCTGCATTTATGGCAGACTACCGAGGGTAGCAGCCAGATTATGGTAGGTTTTTTTGCCATCAGTTTGATGAGTTCATTATTTGCATTGTGCTTCTGGTCGGCATTGAAAGCCTCGGTATTGCAATTAAAACAACGGCAGATGTCTGTATTCGAAAATATGATGGTGCAAACTTACCGCTATCTTCCAATGTTATCCCTCGCCAGTATGATTTCTTATCTAGCAGTTCAGTTCTAAAATTTGAAATATAAAAAACCGAGGCATTGACCTCGGTTTTTTATTGCCTTGAGTGTCCGTCCCTTTCGTAAAGGGAGCTTAGGAGAGATTGATAAGATGTTATATCTAGTAATCCCCCTAAATCCCCTTTTGTAAAAGAGGGACTTGAAGAAATTATCTTCTCGACTTAAAGCTGACATCCACTTTACGGGGACGGAAGCGCCAGCCCACCAGCAAGAGCAGAATCGAGAAGATCATCACCGGCCAATCACTCAGTTTCATATAAGGTGTTTCGCCTTGCATGGCTGGAAGTTCACCCCGCAGTACCGCTTCCTGATCCATCGGGGCTTTTTTCACAATATGGCCATTGTGGTCAATAAAGGCGGTCACGCCGGTATTGGTGGCACGGATAAACCAGCGGCCATTTTCCTTGGCGCGCATTTGCACCATTTGTAGATGCTGCAAAGGTCCTGCCGTGCCGGTAAACCAGGCATCGTTCGAGACCGTAACTAAAAAGTCACTTTGACTGGCATTGCGGCGTGTCAGGTTTGGATAAGCAACCTCATAACAAATTGCGGAACCTAAAGGATGGTTTTTCACATTCAA
>SMEP01000092.1_pt1 | contig 19113 bp, 16 predicted proteins | sample 2456231 | NCBI WGS metagenome assembly SMEP01 (sample SAMN10132595, study PRJNA489261) | soil metagenome | isolation source: day1 control-silty clay loam soil ammended with raw manure from dairy cow... | place: USA | collected 2015-05-15
TGATTCAGGTGATTTAACGAGTGAGGATACGTATCAATTAGGTGAGGAGGCAGTCGATTTTGATTATGCCTTTCTTCTTCAACAGTTCGAAGAAACAGATATTTACACAGAGTTAAGCTATACAGCTGATTGGGGATCATATTTATCTACGTATGCTCCGCTCCGAAATGCTCAGGGCGACATTTTTGCAATCTTATCGATGGATGAGGAAGTTCCATTTATCGAAGCAATCCAAAAAGATTATTTAGTAACTGTTTTACCAATTGTCATTGTATTAATTGTTATCATTTGCGGGTTAATCATTTTATCGATCTACTTCTTTATGGCAAAATCGCTACGTCCAATCGAGGGGATGCGTATTGCTACAAAGCATTTAGAAGCTGGGGCAATGAATAAAGCACTTACACAACTTAGCCAAGTAAAGTTAAATTCAAACGATGATATCGCTACATTCGGCCAAGACTTCACATCCGCTATTCAAAACCTGAACCAAATGATTCATCAGTTATCATCATTAGCTGAAAACGTAAAGGGTACAACCGTATTACTTAAGCACTCTTCAGACCAAGTTGACAGTGCGCAACGTCAATTAAAAAGCAATACGATAAGCATAAACGCAAGTATTAACGTGCAGCAACAAATGGCAAATGACTCTGACCTTGCAATGCAACAACTAAACGGGGCAATGACGAACATTTCAAACTCTGTCGGTGAGGCCATTCACAGCCTCCATGCCACAACAAATTTAATTGATCAAAGTGCAAACGACGCATCTACTGTATCAACACAAGTAAATGAAGTTGCAAAGACTGTCGTTCAAACAGCAACACATATGAATGAGTTATCCACTCGCTACAACGATATCGAGCAAATCGTCAATGTCATTCAAGGTATCGCTGATCAAACAAACTTATTAGCCTTAAACGCATCCATTGAAGCAGCACGCGCTGGTGAAGCAGGTAAAGGTTTCTCCGTAGTTGCGGACGAAGTGAAAAAACTAGCTGAAGATACAAAACACTCTACCGAAGATATTCGCAATCATATTGCACAGTTCAAAGCAGTAACAAAAATCGTCATTGACAATATCAATGGTAGTACGACTCAGGCCTCAAAAAGTGCCGATGCCGTCGCTACGATTAGTAAAGATTTACATGAAGTATTAAACGCTAATAAGATTGTACAGGCGCATGTTGTCGATGTTTCCAAGACAACCGATGCAATGCATACAACAACAAACGCAATGCAGCAAGCGTTAATCGAAAGTGCGACTGCTTCAACGACTATGTTAAACGAAACAAAAGACGTAACAAACACTGTCGCTGTTCAAGAAAACACCGTTCAAGCATTACAACGTACAATTACACAATTGTCTCATATCGTCGATGAATTAAACCATTTATCCGATCAATATAAAGGCTAAGAAAAGGGCTTGTCCGGAAAGTAATTTCTGGACAAGCCCTTTTGACAGCCTCTTTCGTTTATCTTTTAAGTAGCGAAATGATATAACAAATCACTGCCCCTACAACCGCTGGAACAATCCACCCTAAACCAATTGAATACAGTGGTAAATAATCCGCATACACGTTAGCAAGGTTTGTTAAAGCTCCTAACTCAAACGTAGGCACACTCGCTACTAGTGCATTATAGCCATCAATTAAACTAATAAAGAATGTAAATAACATCGCCACCACAAAGACCGGCTGCTTATAATTAAATAACGGTCCTGCTAGCGCTAAAATAATTAATACAATTGCTAGCGGATATAAGAACATTAATACCGGAATCGCATAAGTAATAATATTCGTTAAACCAAAGTTCGCAATCGTAAATGACACAAGACATAGGATTACTACGAATGTTTTATAGCTAATTTTCGGAAATACCTCATTGAAAAATTCACTACAAGATGTAATTAGCCCGATACTTGTTTTTAAACAAGCTAGTACAATAATAATCGCTAATAAAATTGCCCCGTACGAACCAAAATAATGATCCGCTACAGCCGCAAAAATTTGGCCACCATTATCAAACGTCCCAATCGTTGTGACACTTGAAGCACCCATATACGCAATCAGACCGTAAATCAGCATCATTAACGCCATCGCGAAAATTCCTGATTTCCATGTCGCTTTGGCAATTTCTTTTTTATCAGTAATGCCGGTACGTTTAATCGCATTAATTACAATAATCCCGAACGCGAGTGATGCAAGGGCATCCATCGTGTTATACCCCTCTTTAAAGCCGGTCATAAACGACTCATTAATATAGCTACCCGCTGGCTCAACAAAGCTACCCATCGGTGATAACAGGCTAATGCCAATTAATAAAAATAAGAAAATTAAAAAGGCCGGCGTTAAATACTTACCAATAATATCCATAATTTTCGCTGGGTTTAGCGAAAAATAGAATACAATCGCAAAGAATACAAAACTAAATACCGCTAACCAAATCTTTGCTTGTGACGGGTCGATAAACGGTTCAAAACCAACTACGAAAGGTACAGTTGCTGTACGTGGTATCGCAAAGAATGGCCCAATTGTTAAATACAGCGCCAACGCAAAGACTATCCCAAATACCGGGTGTACTTTACTCGCTAAATCACGCAGTCCATTACTACCTGAAAGACCAATTGCTAAAATCCCTAAAAACGGCAAACCAATCGCCGTTACTAAAAAGCCAATAAGCGCTAGCCAATAGTTCGTTCCGGCTAACTGCCCCATTTGGATTGGGAAGATTAAATTCCCTGCCCCAAAAAACATACCAAACAGCATTGTCCCAATGACTGCGTATGTTGAAAATGGTATTTTTTTCTCCATTCAAACTCGCTCCTATGATGTTTTTCTAAGTTGTTAAATAAACTAAAAATATCGATTTTTACAACAATAGTCATAATGATAACAGCCTAACGTCTTGAAAACAATAGCAAATAGTTAATAAAACACTTTTATTACTATATCATGGTTTTGATTCATCGCCATAAGTTGAGGATGATAAAATAAACTTTCTAATGGAGTCCGTTCTGCTGCGCTACGGGGAAAACCCGTTGAAGCGAGATAATTTTAAGCTCATGTCCGTTGTACTGCGTTTCGGGGCACGCTTTTCTGAGGGCGTGGCTCCAACTAACTTTTGATGCCTCTGACGGCGGCATCAAAAGTGGATTTTCCGCGCACGCTAATCCTCTAGAAGTCGGCCCCTCCACTCCGTACAACTCTTCTCGTTGAAGCAGATGTATTGGTAACCCGCCCTTCGCTCCGCGTCACTCTGCTTTAGCATTAAGTGAGATTCTGTAAAAATGTTAAAGCTAGAATTATATTAAATAGTGCTACCGACAAGCAAATCCTATTATTTCCGTTCTCCGCCGCCTCGCGTAAGCGTAAGCGGCTTAATTGAGGGTTCTTTTCTTCACTTCATAACGAGCGCAACACTGTGCGATTGGTGGGCCTCGCATGCGGCATTAGAGAAAGTGGTAGAGACACGTACGACGTGGCTCTAACGCTTTCATGCCGTAGCCCACCAATCAAACCAGCAAAACTATATTAGAAAAACCACGCCATACAAAAAAGCGATCAACCTAAGCAAGTTTGCCCGGTCGATCGCCTATCATTATTTTATTTAATGTGAATATTGTTTTCGTTGATTTTCAATCCATACGTGCATTGTGCGGTAAAGCATTGTCATCACCACTAACATCATCACACCTTTGACAACGTTAAACGGTAAAATGCCGAGTACGATTGTTTCGTACATATCATATTCAAAGCCTAGTAAGTACGTGTAAAGTGGTAAAAATGCTACGTAGTTTAAAGCAGCCATACCAATTGACATTACAACTGTTGAAATAACTAAGCCTGTCATTAACCCTTTTACTGAAGGGAATTTTTTATAAATGAAATACGCTGGTAAAATGAATAATACGCCTGTTGCAAAGTTTGCCATATGACCTACTGGAATACCCTCTGGTGCGCCTGTATAAATCCAATCTAGCACGTTTTTAACCAGCTCTACTAAAATACCAGCTACTGGTCCCATCGTAATAGCCGCGATTAATGCTGGCACATCACTGAAATCGATTTGTAAAAACACTGGGAACCAAGGTAGTGGGAAATTAAGTAACATTAACACAAATGATACCCCACTCAACATCGCGATCGTTACGAACGAGCGTAACTTTAAACTTCTCTTTTGCATAAAATCTCTCCTCTTTGCTGATTCACTCGCAAGAAGAAAGGACGGACACTATTCATTTCATGAAAAAACCCCTATGCAAAGAAAGCATAAGGGAGAAATAGGCACACTTTAATAAGGGTCTATTCGTAGATTTGTAGTCATGTACCAATTTTATGTACACAAAGGACATTTCGCTTATTTGCATAAGGAAATAAATTGGTACTACAAATCCAACGACATTTTCATAAAATGACGACCGTACCTCCATCTTCTCCCATCCAGACTATACTGTCGGCTTTGGAATCTCACCAAATCCTGCACACAAAAGTGGCTCGCGGGCTGAAAAAGCTTTAACGCAACGTCCTCCAAGTGAATGGTCAGAGGTTGACACTTTTATTACCGCCGGTCGGGAATTACACCCTGCCCCGAAGATGAATCAATATGAAATTTGTTAATAAAGTTCGATAACTTTACTACAATTCCTATTATAAATAAAAAAACGGAATTGTAAAGCCCTTCGCTTACAATTCCGAGTAAGTTTATTTGAATTATTATAAAAAACTAAAAATTATAAAACATAATATTCGCTGCAAGTGGCTTCTCTAAAGGCTTTGTGAAGTCAAAGCCGCTCCAATCTTCCTGCACAATTTGTTCAAATTTTATTTTTTTATCAAAACTTGCCGCTGTTAATAGCAACCCCTCAATCATACGCATCGCTTCTGTTGGCTCATATAGCTGTAAATCTAGCGGCTGATTAAACGTAATTGTGACAACATCGTCTCCATCTTCTACGTTAAATGTGACGTCTGGTAAAATGACCGTTTGATACAGCTCATTGGCCTCTGTCGTCATATTTTGAAGTGCCTCGGTTACATCGCTATAACCCGTATGAACATTTGGACTTAAATAATAAGAGCCGTCTTGTTTTTGATAGGTAAAGTAATTATATTGTCGATTCGGCCCCTGTAACTCTACAGGTTCACGCATTTCCCCAAGAGAATCAAAGAAGATCGTTTCTCCGTTTGTATCTTCAAGTCGTACCTCTTGATAGGCATCGCCAAATGTATCCGTTAATGCTGCCACATAACTTGCGATTGCAGTAGAACCTGCATCGTAATGATGTCCTTCTGGTAATGTATGAATGAGTACGTCTCCCTGTTCACGAAAAGCTCCTTTAAACGGATGAAATTCACTGAAGCCGAGTACCGTTTCATCTATTGCACTTGCGAATGTTTCGTAAAGCTGTAGCTTTGTCGGCTTCTCAGTCCCTACTTTTTCCGCGACAATCTCATTGGGTATTAAAAAGCTCACGGGTACAATTTGCGCACCGTCAGATAAGCCCATTTCAAATAGTGTGACCCCTTCTGTTTGTGAGGCATAGACGAGCGTTTGTTGTGCTGCGATCATCGAAAAGCTTGAAGGCATCGCTCTTTCTGTTGCAGCGTCCATTGACTTTGATTCCATAGCGTCACCTGTCGTCTCTACTTTTGCATCATCACGTGCGCTATTTTCCATTGAAATGGAGTTATTCGTTAAAAACTGCGAACCGACTACGACTAAAAGAAATAATGAGGCAATTGACGCAATCAGTGGTGTCCATCGAATGCTCTTTTTCACTGTCTTTTGTTGCTCGGGTGGCTGTTCATTAAACGATCCTTCATCGATTAAACGCTGTAACACTTCATCCTTTGTTCGATGATCAGCTACTTTCGGTGCTTGCTTGAAAAGGTTTTCTAAGGCTTCCTCATCCCACCGCTCCTTGTTCATAATGAATTCGCCTCCTTTCCATCTTGCTGCTCTAATAGTTGGCGCAACTGCTTTAATGCACGGTGCTGTGTTGTTTTCACCTTTCCCTGTGTCCACCCTAAAATTTCGGCCGTTTCCTGAATCGATAAGTCCTGTATAAAGCGCATAATCACAACCATCTTTTGGTCCCCTGTACACTTTTCTAACGCATCCAGCATGTGACGAAGCTGCTCATTTAGCTCGACAAATTGTTCGGGTGACGGACTTTGTGACACAAGTTGCTCTGTCTCCCAATCGAAGGCGGTAAACGCATGTTTATCACGCACTTGTTTTTTCCTGAAGTAATCAATCGCCACGTTTTTCGCGATTGAGAAAAGCCATGTTTTTTCACTGCTTTTGCCTTCAAAGCGTTCATAGGATTTCAGAACGCGCACATACACCTCATGTGAAAGGTCCTCAGCAGCGGTACGATTTTTGACTAAATAATACAAAAAATTAAAAACATCCTGATGATACGTATCATATAATCGATGGAAAATGGATTGTTGCATCCATCCCACCTCCGTTTCATTAATTTGTCGTGTCAAAACAAAAAAAGTTACAATGTGTATCAATTTTACCGTAATTCTAGTAAGTATTATAGAGAGTTCTCTATAAAAAAATTAAATTCACCATTTACATAGAAATGGTGAATTTAATCGTCTTGTCTATTTAAGCTAGTGGTATGTGGAACGTAAACGTTGTGCCTTGTTGCTCAACACTATCCACTGTAATTTTCCCTTTATGCGCTTCTACGATATTTTTTGTAATCGCAAGGCCGAGTCCTGTTCCGCCTTTTGAGCGGGTACGGGCTTTATCGGCTTTATAAAAACGCTCGAATACATATGGTAAGTCATCTTGCGGGATACCCTGTCCTGTATCGCTTACTTGGATTTTCGCATAGCCCTGGTCTTCCGTAATGGATACCGTCACCGCACCTTCTTCTGGTGTATGGCGAATGGCGTTGTCGATTAAGTTCGTTAACACCTGCTCGATCCGGTCCTCATCAATCGGGATGATCGTGTCGGTTGGCATCGTTGTTTGAAGCGTTAACTTGACGTGATGTTCCTTTGCACGCTGGTCGAACTTATGCGTCATACGATCCATTACCGAAATAAGTGGCACATCGTCTTTATAAAGTGTCATATGCCCTGCTTCCATGCGCGCTAAATCGAGTAAATCGGTTACTAAACGACTCATTCGCTGTGATTCATCATGAATGACACGAATCATATCATCGCGGTCTTCTTCCGACTCTACAACACCGTCTAAAATCGCTTCTGAATACCCTTGAAGCATCGCAATCGGTGTACGTAATTCATGCGATACGTTGGCAATAAAATCAGACTTTAATTTTTCGAGCTTCGTTTCCTCGGTTTTATCACGGATGACCGCAACCGCACCACGGATTGCCTCGCCGCTATAGAGTGGGCTAATGGAAATACTATAATAGGACTTCCCGATTTCCAGCTCTTCTTCTAGCTCATCCTCAAAGCTCAGTACATGATCGAGCATATGATACACTTCGACTGGAATTGGCTTTGAACTATCTAGACCTTTTGAGATAAACCACTTTTGTAGCATGCGCTCTGCTGGTGGGTTACTGACTAAAATCGTTTTATCACGATTAAAGGTAATGACCGCATCAGACATCGACGTTAACACGCTTGAAAGTTGCTCTTTTTCTTGGTTAATAACTTCTAAGTGGTTTTTTAATTGGCGGCCCATTTGGTTGAATGCGACAGCAAGTTGACCGATTTCATCATTTTGCTTTGTATCTAATTTTGAATCAAAGCGCCCCTTCGCTAGTTCAAATGCATGCTCTCGCATTTTACGTAAAGGCAATGTAATTTTTGACGATAGGAAGAACGCAAAGATTGTCGTTAAAACAAAGGCAATTGCTGCTGCGATGAAGACAATTTTCGTCGTTTGCATGCTTGTTTGATGAAGCGCTTCTGGATTTTTGTAAATAAAGACTGCCCCATGTGTTTCAGCTTCGCTCTTTAATGGGAAACCAAGCACAATATATGAACTGTTTTTATCTTCATCCATATTAGACGGTAGCAGGAGCTCCTTTACGATGGGCTCTTTTGTGGCGTAAAGCTTTTCAAATGCTTTGTGCGCTATGATTCGCTGCTGGATAACGTCTTTATTGACACCCTCTTGTACAGAATAGATCACTTCATTTGAATCTTTCGCAATAAGGACATTCGTTGTTTCTGTTAACAGATCGGAAATAATCGCAAATTGCTTTTCGTCTAGCTCTTCATGATCAACAATACTCACAATCGCCGCTGCGGTTTGACGCAGTGAAATTTCTGATTGCTCATTATGGTAGCTTTCTAAAAACTCTAGCATAAACACCGTGAAAATAAACAGGACAAACGAAACGAGAAGCAATATGGTTCCCCATAGCTTCCCGACGATACTTGTTGCTATTCTAATCATTTACGACCTCGAATTTGTAGCCGACGCCCCAAACCGTTACGATCATTTTCGCCGCATTTTCAGAAACACGGTTTAGTTTTTCACGTAAACGTTTCACGTGTGTATCAACTGTACGTAAGTCACCAAAGAAATCATAGTGCCATACTTCTTTTAATAATTGTTCACGGTCGAATACTTTATCTGGTGCTTTTGCTAGGAAGTAAAGTAGCTCATACTCTTTTGGTGTTAAGTTCACTTCTGTGCCATCTGCTGTTACACGGTGCGCATCATGATCGATTGTTAGATGTGGGAATACCACTAAATCTTTCGAAGATGAGGCACTGTTCACTGGTGAGAATACCGCAGAGCGACGTAAAATTGCTTTTACACGTAATACGACTTCACGTGGACTAAATGGTTTAACAATATAGTCATCCGCGCCAAGCTCGAAGCCTTGTACACGGTTTGCTTCTTCACCTTTGGCCGTCAATAAAATAATCGGCGTTGTTTTCTTTTCACGTAATTCTGCGCATACTTCAAGCCCATCTTTTTCAGGCATCATTATATCTAGTAAAATACAGTGGTAGTCTTTTTCTAATGCCATTTCAAGTGCTTGTTCGCCGTTTTCAGCTTCTTCTACAAAATAACCTTCACGCTCTAAGTACATTTTTAATAGGCGACGAATACGATCTTCATCATCAACAATTAGTATAGAAATATTTTCAGACACTGGTGTTACCCCTTTCAAACTCTGTTTCTCACTCTATTGTACCTGTTCAAAAGGTAATTGAAAAGAAAAGCTCGACCAATTAAGGAAGAACTTTTCTAAAATTATGATATTTTGTTAATTTTATGCGTAAGAGTGTAAACCAGCAATTACTAGATTTACTACGACTAAGTTAAAAAGAATAATTAAGAAGCCGATTACTGTTAACCAAGCTGTCTTTTTCCCTTCCCACCCTTTCGATAAACGAAGGTGTAAAAAGGCTGCATAGAATAACCACGTAACAAGCGCCCATACTTCCTTTGGATCCCAGCCCCAGAAGCGACCCCATGCTTCTTGTGCCCAAATCATCGCGAAAATTAAAGCACCTAGTGTAAACACCGGGAAGGCGATTAATACCGCGCGATAGGCGATTTCATCTAGCAATGTTGAATTAACACGCTTTACTAAAGGCTGCAGCATTGTTGCCACTTTTCTACGGAAAATTAAACGAATCAGTACGTATACGACTGTACCAAAAAGAACAGACCATACAACCGTTGTTAATTTACGCGCATCGATTAATGCAGGTAATTCAACAAGTGGTGTCATTTTATCTTCTGTCAGCTCCACATATTCATTCATCCCGAAAATAGCAGGCATTGTATACGTTGCTTTATTTGTTGCATCTAATGTATCAACATATTCAAATTCAGCTTTATAGTCCATTGCTGTAAATGTAATCGTTGCGACCATAAACCCAACGACAAGGACACAGCAGAACATAACCGTTTCTAACCAAAAGCTTTCTTTTGATTTTTTCGTCATGTCGACATTTTTTAGTAAGTACACTAAACCGGCAACGGCACTAATCGCAAAAATCGATTGGCCAAGTGCTGCGGTAATTACGTGAATTGTTAACCAATGACTTTGTAGAGATGGGACAAGCGGGCTTACTTCGCTTGGGAACATCGCAGCATAGCCAATGATTAAGAGCGCAATCGGTAATGCCACGATACCAAGTGCTGCCACTTTGTACATATAATAAATCACAATAAATGATAGAACAATAAACATACCAAACGCTGTTGTAAATTCAAACATATTACTTACAGGGGCATGTCCTGTATGAATCCAGCGTGTAATGAAATAACCTAATTGTGCAACAAAACCGATGATTGTAATAATAATCGCTATTTTACCGTACTTATCTGCACGATTAGCTGCCGTATCATTTTTTACTTTAATCGCACCACCAAATAAAAGCGTCCCGATTAAATAGCTAATGAAGGCAACGTACAATAAGTAACCGCTTAAATCGATTAAACTCATGAAGTTTTACCATCCTTTTCTATTTCAACATTGTTGTTATTCTCTAAATCTTGTTGATCTACATACTGTGGTAGATGGGCATGCGCCGTTAACGCATTTAAATCTTTCTTTATACCAAACCAGTTTTTATTTGTATGTGCGGCTAAGCGAATTGTACCGTCTGCTAGCTGCTCCACCCAAATACGGCGGTGATTCCAATACGAACCGATTGTGACACCAATCATGAAAATAATGCCCCCTACAATTAACAGCGGAATCGTTTTATCATAACGAACCATTAAGCCTGACGTATTGCGTGTTTCCACATTTGCGAACTTCATTTTGTAGACATTTTCACCATCTGGCTCAAGCGTATTTTGAATCGCGACAAAGCTCGTTTCGCCGTCTGGTGTTTCAGGTGTATACATTTTGAAAATGAACGCTGGGTTATTCGGCGTTTGGGTTGCCGTTTGTGGAACGCCCTCTTTAAAGCCAGAAAAATCTGGATAGTAGCCCATTAAGCGCACTTTCGCACCATTGCCTAAATCATATTCATCTTGTGGATTAGTTAAATCAATACTAACTTGTCCCAGTGATGCTTCTGTTGATTTATTCGTTAAATCGAAAACCATTGTTTTTAATTCGTTTAAGCGGTAATCCATTTGATACATCGCAAACCCTTCATGCTTTAACGGGTAGTTTACGCGAATTTCAAAGGTTTTTACTTCTTCTAAGTTATCTACTTGTCCAGGTACTGCATCTTCTGCTTGCTTGTAAAGCGTAACATTCGTTTGATAGTTTTTTGCCATCGTATTAACGCCTTGCTTTAGCTGCTCACCTTGTGGAACATTGTCATAGGTCTCTAATATGAATTTATCATTTTTCAAGAAATAACCTTCCATGCCTGGAATCGCACGTGTTTCACCTTCGCGAAGCCACATCGATTCATCGACATAAACGCCTGGCACTAAATGCAGCATAACACCGATGATAAATACAATGAGGCCGACGTGATTGACATAGGCACCGTAGCGCGAGAAACGACCTTTTTCAGCCATTACCGAATTGTCTTCACGGCGTACATTGTATTTTAAATCCTTTAGCTTTTGTTCAACTAATTCCATTGTTTGCGCACTTTCCTGCGTTGGGGCACCAGTTGCCACTACACGCTGACGCTTCATGAAATTAATATGTCGTTTTACTCGTTGATTTTTTAATGATTTATGTAACGGAAAACCGCGGTCGATACTGGCAATAATGATGGACACACCTAACATTAATACAAGTATTTGGAACCAAAGGGACGAATAAAGATCCGATAAACCTAATGCATAATAGATTTCACCGAACCAACCGTAAACATCTGAATAGTACTGTTTTTTCTCCGCGTCTGTTGCGACACTAATAAAAAACTCCTGCGGTAAAATTGTACCAAGCGATGCTGCTATTAAATTAATGATGATGAGTGTAATCCCAACCTTCACACTCGAAAAGAAATTCCAAATTTTATCAATAATTGACTTGTTGTAAGTTTTCGAACGGATGGCTGTTCCTTCATAACGCATATCTGCAATCTTTTTGCCTTTTTCCTCTTCTGTTAAAGGGGAACCGCATTTTTGACAGAGATTTGTGCCTTCAGGATTTTCATGCCCGCATTCACAAATTATTTTATTCATTGCGTAAAAACTCCTATTCCGGCTTTATCGATTCTAAATATTGAATGATTTCTGCTTCGCTCATTTCACCTGTTTTAATTCGATCTATTGTACCGTCTGGCTTAATAAAAATAGAAGTGGGAAGTGGGCCGATATTGTAGGCAGTGAATACACTTCTCGTTTTATCGATGGCGACAGGGAACGTCATGCCCATATTCGCTACGTATTTTTTTACTTCAAAGTCCGTTTGCATATAGTTAAGGGCAAGAATTTCGACACCTTGTGCTTTAAACACATCGTATTGACGTTCCATTGCTGGAAACTCTCGCTCACACGGTTCACACCAGGTACCCCAAAAATTGAGGAGCACACCTTCACCCTTATAATCTTTTAAACGATGCTTGTCTCCATTTAAATCGACGACTTCAAAATCCGGCGCCTCTGCACCAGCTGTAATGAGTTCTACTTTATCCTTCGCTACGGCGGCGTATATTGTATATCCAATGGCTAATGCTAAAATTGCAAGAATCGTACCGCGCGTAATCGAACGTTTTATCTTTTGTTCCAAATAGGAAAACCTCCTTCCTTTTTCGCAACTGCTTTTGCCATTATATCAAATAATTACAAGTTAAAAATTGCTTAGTTTTGAATCCTTTATGAACGTTTCCACTATCTATCTGTTGAAATCTATTTTCCCTGTTTCCGCTAATACACGTAGTAATTTTACTTCGTGTTTTGTTAATTGGCGGTATTCACCTGGAGATAGCCCAACTAAATCAAGGAATGCGAAGCGCTCACGTTTTAATTTTACGACTGGTGTGCCGATTGCTTCGAACATACGACGCACTTGACGGTTACGACCTTCGTGAATTGTAATTTCACAAATTGCTTTCCCTGCGTTTTCATCATAGCTTGTCATGCTTACTTTCGCTGGTGCTGTTTTGCCATCTTCTAGCTTGATTCCGTTTTGTAGCTGCATTAAGCCCTGCTTCGTTGGAATCCCTTTTACACGCGCGATATATGTTTTATCGATTTTGAATTTCGGGTGTGTCATTAAGTTCGAGAATTCCCCGTCATTCGTTAATAATAGTAAACCTGTTGTGTCGTAATCTAAACGACCAACTGGGAAAATACGTTGATGTACGTGCTTTTTGAAAATATCTGTTACTGTGTTACGACCTTTATCGTCTGTTACAGCAGAAATATAGGCACGTGGTTTATATAGTAAGAAGTACACTTTGTCTTCTTTTTCTAATTTCACGCCTTCTACTTCGATTTCATCAGAATTAGCTACCTTTGTTCCTAACTCTTTAATCACTTTTCCGTTTACTTTAACTTTACCTTCTACAATTAACTGCTCTGCTTTACGTCGTGATGCTACGCCTGCGTATGCAATCACCTTCTGTAATCGTTCCATAAGTTCACCTCATTGATTGATATCGCGCAAATAACGCATGCTTCTCAGCGTACGTACTCACTGTTTTACGTTTTTGATTATGTCATACTTCCTGCCAATAGAAAAGGGAATTAGCTTTTATCCATTACATCGAGACCTAATTGATGAGGGTTTAGCGTGCACTGACGGTCATCAATTTTGATGCGACTAATACACTGTCTTCATAAACTCGCCAAGCTGCCCGGTTAGAATCGGGATGGCGCGATACAACAAGTATGTGCTGAAGCGCTGGTTTTTCACCTTTTTTCATCAGGAGTTTAATTGGCCTATCTACAAATACGGTAATCCCATTTACTTTATAGGTGCCTTTTTTGACGATGATTTCATGTTCAAAATGTGCTTCTACATAATCTGCCAATTCCTTGTGAATATACCAATCATTTCCCTCGTTTAATGTAACGACAATAAATGATTTTTGTTCCCGTTTAAAAAAAGTAGCAAGTGTGCGGCTTGCTACTTTTGTGTACCCTGTTTTTCCTGCGATTGCCCCAACGTCTTCATGCAGTAAGCGATGCTTGTTTTTCCAAGTCATACCTTGCGAAAAAACTTTCGTTGAAGCAATTTTTTGAAATGTTTCATCCTGCATCGCGATTTGCAGCATTTTCGCTGTATCGTAGGCAGATGATAAATGCTTTTCATGATGAAGGCCCGTTGGATTGGTAAAATTGGTTTGTGTTAAGTTATGCGCTTGTGCTTTTTCATTCATTAAATAAACAAAGCCCTCCACAGAGCCGCCGACATGCTCCGCGAGTGCAACCGCTGCATCATTACCAGACTGCATCATTAATCCATGCACTAAATAATCAATCGTATACGTTTGCCCTTGCTCCAGGTAAATCGACGAGCCTTCTGTCAAAGCGGCACGACTCGATACATACACTAAATCCGTTAATTCGCTACGCTCTAGCACGACTAAGGCCGTCCAAATTTTTGTTAAGCTCGCAATCGGTAATGCTGCATGTTCATTTTCCCCTAACAGTAATCGGCCATTTTCTGCATCAATAACAGCATAGCTTGCCCCTGCTGCATTCGTTTCAACGGAAATCGTACTCACGACGAACAACACAATCAAACAAACAATCCACTTTTTCAACGGGTCACTCCTTTTAGTTTTGATTAAATGTTTCTTGGAACTTCGTTAAAAATAAATCGGTTGGTTGCTCATCCTCTGTATCTACATCTTCTGGAAGTGGTGGCAACTCATTAATATTTTTCAGACCAAAATAATTTAAAAACTCTTTTGTCGTCCCATATAAAATGGCACGACCTGTCCCTTCTGCACGACCCACTTCTTGTACAAGGGCACGCGACACAAGCGTTGCGATTGGGCGTTCACTTTTCACACCGCGTAAATCTTCTACTTCTGCACGTGTGATCGGTTGCTTGTAAGCAATAATAGCAAGTACTTCTAAGGAAGCGGCTGTTAATACCTGATTTGTTGGGTTTTCGATTAATTTTTTTAATGTATCCGCAACTTCTGGTTTTGTCGTTAATTGGTAAGTACCCGCAAGCTCTTTTAATGTAATGCCACGCGCTTCGGCTTCACTATATTGAGTGAGCAGCTCACTTAAGCCTGCCTCAATATCCATCATGTCTACTTCTATATATTGTGCAAGCTGTTTTGCGGTCATACCTTCATCGCCTGCTACGAATAATAATGCCTCAATTCGGCTCAATAATTTGTTCGAGTTCATCGCCAATCTCCTCTTTCTTCAGCAATACAGATAAATCGTCAAAGTTGTTTTCCTGTTCAACAAAGACGACTTGACGCTTCATCAGCTCAAGTAATGTTAAAAATGTTAAGACAAGCATCGATTTGTCTTCATATTTAAATAGCTGTGAAAACATCATTTTTCCGCCTGCTTGCTTTAATACATTTACAACGGAGCGCATTTGATCCTTCACGGAAATTTCTTGGCGCGCAATACGTGTTGCTAACGGCTTTTTCAACTGTTTTCGGCGCATTAACTTTTGGAATGCGCTTAGCATGTCATAGACGTTTACGTTTGTGTCAAACATCGTCATTTGCTCTTCTGGTATAAATTCCGATAAATCCGCTGGTGCTTTCGTAAATACTTGTCCACGTTCACTTTCAAGCTCTTGTAATTGCGTGGCTGCTTCTTTATATTTTTTATATTCGATTAAACGTGCAACTAATTCTTCACGTGGATCGACTTCATCGACATCGAATTCCTCAATGTCAATCTCGCCTTCGTTAATCGGGATTAACGTGCGGCTTTTAATGGCCAACAGTGTTGCAGCCATCACTAAATATTCGCTCGCTTCATTTAATTCTAATGTTTGCATGGCATGAATATGATCGATATATTGCTCTGTCAGCTCGGCCATCGGAATATCATAAATGTCGATTTCCAAGCGGTTAATTAAGTGCAACAATAAATCCAGCGGCCCACTAAAGGCATCTAGCTTTACTTCATAAGACATATTTTTAGTCACCTATCTTTGGATTTAATTTTAAACTAGCTCGTACATAGTTTTTTATTATTAGAGAAAAAAATGCTGCCGCTTGCGCGATTGCGAGGCGGCGGATATGTTAATATAAGAATTACTCTAATAAATTCAAAAACTACTTGTATATCAAAAAAATATTATTTTTTCAACTTGTGAATATAACTAAGTTACTCATGACGTAGTACAACAAACTTTATAGTAAAGTACGCCTAAAAAAATAAAGTATTTTTTATTAATATATTTTTATTAAACAGCAAAAATCATTATACCATTATTTCATTAGTATATTCGAAAGGAGTTTACAATGCATCCCTTACTTCACCCACTGTTTATCGATTATTGTGCGTATTTTAATGGCAACGAGGACTATTTTGATTGCCATGAGGTGCTTGAAGAATATTGGAAAGAGATTGCGCCTAGTGAAAAGTTGCATCCACTTGTAGGCTATGTTCAGCTTGCAACAGGTATGTATCATTGGCGCCGCGAAAATTTTAACGGGGCTGCACGTATTTTGCAAAAAGCCATTCGTAACTTTGAAGCGAATCAAGGCTCCCTGTTTTTCGAGTATATCGATTTCGACCAACTTCTATCGGACATGTCTACACAGCATGTACGCATAAAGGCACGCGAAACATTTTCTCGTATTAAAATTCCGCTAACGAATGCTGTACTTCAACGAGCCGTTCAAGAAAAAATCGCGGTAACTGCTCCACTGGATCCACAATTTATTTTAAACAAGCATATGCTCCGAGATCGCTCAGAAATCATTGCCGAGCGAGAACTTAGTAAACAGATTCGTGCTTTAAACCGCAAATAAAAAAGTGAAGTGGCATAGGCCATTTCACTTTTTTCTTGAAATCGGATTAATTGTCCGTTTCATTATTTAATATAGGTATACACTTTTGAACAAATGAATGTGTGTCATCATTAGGTACGATTTTTTCGTAGCCCATATCTTTTAGCTCCTGTAGCATTTCTAGCGCTACCCCTTCACCGCGATACGATGGAATGACGGTGATGTGCTGTAGTGTTGCAATATTGTCTTCTTCCATAATGCCCACTGTTCCAACGTATTCGTCATTCTTTTTCCACAAATATAATGTCCAGTTATCGTTTTGTTCATATTGTTGAATGGTTTCCATTAAGCGCTTGATGTCTTTTTCTTGGGGCATTAATGAAATTAATCCCATCGCAATTTTTTCAAGTGTTTTTTTGTATCGAACTAACATTTAACATTCCCTCAATTCTACCATTGCAAATCCTATCAAAAGATACCGAGAAATGCAATAACACAATTTTCCAACGTTACGCTGTAGCTTGCACGAGACTAGTTCGACATTTTATAAACTAATGGACTGATGACGTAAATGAAAACGAGACTCCACACAATAATTGCTGCAAGTAAACCTAGTCCCCATTTCGCTTGCTTTGAAAGTTTCAACGTTTATTCACCCTTTTTTAGTGTTAACGGTAGGTCATTTATTATTAAATCTTCATAACTTTCACGTTGAATGGCTAATTGATGCTCACCATTTTCTACGAATACAACAGCTGGACGTGGCACACGGTTGTAGTTAGATGCCATTGAATAGCCATAAGCACCCGTACAGAACATCGCTAAAATGTCGCCCGTTTCTGCCTTTTGTAAGCTCGCGTCGATAATTAATTTATCACCAGATTCACAAAGCTTCCCTGCTACTGTATATGTACTTGTTTTTGCATCATTCGCCTTGTTCGCAATGACAGCTTCGTATTTTGCATCGTATAATGCTGGGCGGATATTGTCGCTCATTCCACCATCAACCGCGATGTATTCGCGTACACCTGGCACTGTTTTTTGAGAGCCGATTGTGTATAGAGATGTTCCTGCATCCCCTACTAAAGAGCGGCCTGGCTCAATCCAAATTTCAGGCATCGTTAAGCCTAATTTTACACTTTCAGCTTGTGCTGCTTTGATCATGTCTGCTACATATTCATGTGGCTCTAGTGGCTTGTCTTCTTCTGTGTAACGGATACCAAAACCGCCACCTAAATTTAAGACAGTTGCTTCAAAACCGTGTTGCTCTTTCCAAGCACCCATTTTTTGCATGACTTTTCCTGCTGCTAAGCTAAAGCCTTCTGTTTCAAAAATTTGTGAACCGATGTGGCAGTGTAAGCCCAGTAAGTTGATGAATTCATGGTTTACGACTTGCTTGAAGGCTTCGTCTGCTTGACCATTGTTTAAGTCAAAGCCAAATTTCGAATCCGCTTGACCTGTTGTGATGAAGTCATGTGTATGTGCTTCCACGCCTGGTGTAACACGTAATAGGACGTTCATTTTTTGATTTTTATTTTGTGCGATTTCTTTTAAAATAGCGATTTCGTAAAAGTTATCTACGACGATACAGCCGATTTTTGTATCAAATGCTAATTCTAGTTCAGCAATTGATTTATTGTTGCCGTGGAAATGAATGCGCTCTGCTGGGAACCCTGATTTAATGGCCGTAAATAATTCGCCACCTGATACGACATCAAGCGATAAATTTTCCTGTGCCGCCAACTGATAGGCTGCTACACAGGCAAATGCTTTTGAAGCATATGCAACTTGTGCAGTCACGCCTAATTTTTCAAATGTATCAATAAAGCCGCGCGCGCGTTTGCGTATTAATGCCGTATCATAAACGAATAAAGGTGTTCCGTAATCTTTCGCTAACTCCGTTGTGTCAACGCCACCAATTGTTAAGTGGCCTTGTTCGTTAATTTGTTGTGTACCATAAAAATGCATGTCATTCTCTCCTAACTATAAATAGTCGCCTTAATATTCTCAAAAATCACAAAATATTATATGAGAACTTTAACATAGGAAAGAGTGTCATGCAATGTACGTTCATACGCGTTTTCGCTGTTTTGCCGCTACGATATAGGGTCTTAACGCGTCGGTTGACATCGGAAAACGAATGATGACGCGTAAAAAGGCTTTCGGGAAAAACGGGACAAGCGGCCATAAATACGGCACTTTCATCGGCTTTAATGCACACAAATACGTAAAAATCGCAAACAGCCCGATGAAAAATCCATTAAGTCCAAATAGCGCCGTGACCGTAAGCAACAATATGCGGAACACTTTGACCGAAATACTTAACTCGTAATTCGGAATA
>SMEP01000213.1_pt1 | contig 19047 bp, 20 predicted proteins | sample 2456231 | NCBI WGS metagenome assembly SMEP01 (sample SAMN10132595, study PRJNA489261) | soil metagenome | isolation source: day1 control-silty clay loam soil ammended with raw manure from dairy cow... | place: USA | collected 2015-05-15
ACTCGAAATCCACAAAATCAAAGCCCGGTGCGACCATACAGCCGACTAAACCATATGTATCTTCTGCCTCTACGGATGAGCCAAAGATTGTCCCCTTCTCAACTAAAATTTGTGGCTGTTCCCCATTTGCGATATTTATCCCTAACTTTTTCGCCTCATACGTACCATCTGGATGAATCATATGAATTGTCAGTGCACTACCACCATGGTAATACCAAACTTCATCCGACTGTAAGCGGTGCAAATGTGAAATATCCTGCGAGCGCAGTAAAAAGTAAATGCTTGTATAAAGTGGACGTTCACCACGCACTAATTGTAGCTTTTCTTCGTCCCGTATCGTTGAACGATAAAATCCGCCCTCTGGATGTGGTTCTAGCTGTAGCGCTTCAATTAATTGTTCGATTGTCTGCATCAACATCGCTCCTTATTGTTGAAAGTAAAAAGAAGTTTCCTCTAAGCATAAGCTTACAAGAAACTTCCTTAAAATTATAGTCCACCTAAATAGGCTGCTTTTACTTCTTCACTTTCCTGAAGCTCTTTCGCGGTACCAGCAAGTACAATTTTTCCTGTTTCTAATACATACGCGCGGTGTGCGACTGACAGTGCCATATTGGCATTTTGCTCTACCAGTAAAACCGTTACGCCTTCTTTATTGACCATTTTAATAATGTTGAAAATGTTTTTGACCATAAGCGGTGCCAAACCCATTGATGGCTCATCCATAATGATTAGCTTTGGCTTTGCCATTAAAGCACGACCCATCGCAAGCATTTGCTGCTCACCGCCTGATAACGTACCAGACAACTGCTTACGGCGCTCTAAGAGACGCGGAAATAGCTCATACACGTGATTCATATCCTTTTTGATGCCGTCCTTATCTTTACGTAAGTAAGCACCAAGCTCCAAATTTTCCTCTACGGTCATATTTGAAAAGACACGGCGGCCTTCTGGAACATGTGAAATGCCGTCTTTTACAATGGCCTGTGCCGCTTTGCCATCAATCGCTGCGCCTAAATATTCAATTGAACCACGCTTTGGCTTCAGTAAACCTGAAATCGTTTTTAACAACGTACTTTTACCAGCACCATTTGCGCCGATTAATGTGACGATTTCACCTTCATTTACTTCGAGGGAGAGCCCTTTTAAGGCTTGAATATTGCCATAGTAAACATCAATGTCATTAATTTTTAGCATATTATTCTGTTACCTCCTCACCTAAGTATGCTTCAATCACTTTTGGATTCGAGCGGATTTCTTCCGGTGTACCGTCCGCAATTAATTGCCCGTGATCCAGCACATAAATGCGCTCACAAATCCCCATAACTAAATGCATGTCATGCTCGATTAATAAAATCGTTAAATCAAATTCTTTACGAATAAATGCAATTAATTCCATTAAATCCTTCGTTTCTTGTGGGTTCATACCAGCGGCCGGCTCATCTAGTAATAATAGCCTCGGTTTCGCTGCTAACGCACGCGCGATTTCTAAGCGGCGCTGCATGCCGTATGGTAAATTTTTTGATAGCTCATCTCTATACACATCTAAGCCAAAGATTTTTAAGAAGGCGAGCGATTCCTCTTCCATTTTCGCTTCCCCTTTAAAGTGACTCGGTAAGCGGAAGATGCTTGAAACTAAATTATGCTTAGCTAATCCGTGGTTTGCCACTTTTACGTTGTCTAACACCGATAGCTCTTTAAAGAGGCGGATATTTTGGAATGTACGGCTAATACCTTGGCGCGTTACTTTATATGGATCGAGTCCGCCAATTGATTTACCATCAAACGTAATCTTGCCTTCAGTTGGCGTATAAACGCCAGTTAACATATTGAACGTTGTTGTTTTTCCAGCACCATTTGGCCCAATCAGCCCAATTAACTCCCCACGATTCATATACAAATCGACGTTTTGTACAGCTTTTAATCCACCAAACTGAATGCCTAGTTTATCTACTTGAAGAAGTGTACTAGTCATACACGAGTACCTCCTTTTTTACCGAACTTGAAGAATTCTGTAATTTCTTTTGTACCAAGTAACCCTGTTGGACGGTACAGCATGACTAAAATTAACACTAATGAGTAAATAATCATGCGCGTTTCTGGGAAACCTTGTAGGTATGTGGAAACGATTGTTAAAAGAATAGCTGCAATAACCGAGCCAGATAAACTTCCTAAACCACCTAATACAACAAAAATTAAAATATCAAATGACTTTAAGAAGCCAAATGCGGTTGGTTGAATTAAGTAATAGTTGTGTGCATAAATTGCACCTGCAACGCCTGCAAAGAAGGAACCAATCGCAAACGCCACTACCTTGTAGTACGTTGTGTTAATCCCCATGGCATCCGCTGCAATTTCGTCTTCACGAATCGAAATACACGCACGGCCATGGCGTGATTTGGTAAAGTTCGCAATGACTAAAATCGTGATGAATGTCCCGAAAAATGCATATGTCCATGTTGCTTGGTGTGTAACGGTTATACCTGCCGCGCCACCCACATAGTCAATATTTAAGAACACAATCCGTATAATTTCCGCAAAGCCAAGTGTAGCAATTGCTAAATAGTCCCCTTTTAAACGCAATGACGGAATCCCAACTACTAGACCCGCTAAAGCTGCGACAAAAGCACCTACTAAAATAGCAGTCACAAATGGCATGCCTAGCTTCATTGTACAGATGGCTGAAATATAGGCCCCTACCGCTAAGAACCCTGCGTGACCAATCGAGAACTGTCCCGTAACCCCAATAATGACGTGTAAGCTGACTGCAAGCATAATGTTAATACACATCGTAATGAACATATTTTGATAATAAAATGCAATAAAACCGTTTGAAATTAATAATTGAACAACCGCGTAAATAACAAGTGCTAGGACCGCATAACCCCAAAAGATTTTTGATTTTCCCATGCTGTTCACCTACACTTTCTCGCGCGTATTTTTACCGAAAATACCCGCTGGACGAATGATTAAAATTAAAATTAAAATGACAAATGCCGCAGCATCGCGCCATAACGAATAACCAAGTGCAGATACAACGGTTTCTACTACACCTAACAGTAGGCCACCAACCATTGCCCCGGGAATAATCCCAATACCACCTAATACGGCTGCGATGAATGCTTTAATTCCTGGAAGCATCCCCATAAGTGGGTCGATACGCGTGTAGTAAATACCAAAGATTACCCCTGCTGCACCTGCTAAAGCTGAACCAATCGCAAATGTTGCTGAAATGGTATTATCTACGTTAATGCCCATTAGCTTTGCTGCGTCCGCATCATGCGATACCGCACGCATCGCTTTGCCAATTTTCGTTTTGTGCACGATAAATTGTAAGACAAGCATTAAGAAAATCGATACCGATAAAATGAAAATTGCTAACGTACTAATTTGAACACCGAAAATATCAAAATTCGTTTTTGAGAATACATTCGGATACGCTTCTGGTGATGAACCACGGAAGAAGATGACCGTATACTCAATTAATAATGACACCCCGATTGCCGTAATAAGCGCTGCGATACGTGTCGCATTACGCAAACGTTTATAGGCAACACGCTCAATAATCACCCCAATGACCGCACATAAAATCATTGCTAAAATAAGCGCTAAAAAGACGTTCATTTCCCAACGTGCGATGGCATAAAAGCCAATGAATGCACCAAGCATGAACACATCACCATGGGCAAAGTTGATTAATTTAATAATCCCATATACCATCGTGTAGCCAAGTGCGATTAGCGCATAAATACTCCCTAGCGAAATCCCGTTGACGAGCTGTTGGATCCATTCCATACACTTCACTCCTTTGTTACTTATTTATGTAGGAAAATATTAGAAAAGCGCTAAAGCGCGCTTTAGCCTAGACACTGTTATAACGCCAAAATTTTATACTTTCTTATATATGAAAAAAAGGGAGGCAAAATTTCCGCCCCCCTACTTGTAGTAAAAATTAAGGATTTACTTTAGAGTTGAACTGTTGCTTACCGTCTACGAATTCTAGAACTGTTGCCGATTTTACCGGGTTGTGATTTTTATCAACTGTAAACGTACCTGTTACTAAGCTTAAATCCTTCGTCGCTGCTAGTTGTTTTTGGACTGCTTCACTAGTTATGTCACCATCCACACGGTTAATGGCATCGACAATAAAGTAAATTGAATCATAGCCTAGTGCATGGAAAGCATTTGGTGCTTGGCCGTATTCATCTTTAAATGCTGTCACGAAATCTTGAATTTTTGCATCTGGATCTTCAGACGAGTAGTGATTTGTAATAAATGTGTTATTTAACGCATCACCACCAGCTAATTCCACAAGTTTCGGCGAATCCCAGCCATCAGCACCCATTAACGGTACGGTAATACCTGCTTCACGCGCTTGCTTAACAATGATCCCTACCTCTTCGTAGTAACCTGGAATGAAGATGAAGTCAGGATTTTTACCTTTAATATTTGTTAATTGTGATTTGAAGTCTACATCTTTTGCCACGTACGCCTCTTCAGCAACAACGGTACCGCCGTTTGCTTCAATTGTTTCTTTGAATGATGCCGCTAGCCCTTTTGCATAATCCGATGCGTTATCCGCAAAGATTGCTACATTTTTCGCGCTCAATTCATTTGTTGCAAAGTTGGCAGCAACTGTACCTTGGAATGGATCAATGAAACATGTACGGAATGCATAGTCATTTACCGAACCATCTTCATTTACTGTAACGTTTGGTGCTGTACCAGAACCTGTTACCATAGGAACTTTATGTTTATTGGCAATTTGCACGGTTGCTACTGAGTTACCCGAAGTTGCTGGTGCTAGCATTGCTACAACTTTTTCTTGCTCTGCTAAACGAATTGCTGCAGAAGTTGCCTCTGCTGTTTCTGATTTATTGTCTACCGGAATATACTGAATTTGTTTACCATCAATGCCACCTGCAGCGTTAATTTCTTCGATTGCTAATTTCGCACCATCATTAATTGATGAACCGTAAGATGCTACACCGCCTGATAACTCTAAGTTGGCACCGATCTTGATTGTGTCGCCAGCCACTGCGTTCCCGCTACCTGATGATTTCGAATCGTCGTCTGAACCACAGCCTGCTAATACTCCTGTTAACAGGGCCGTCGCCATAAATAATGAACCATATTTTTTCATTTTGTTGTGTTTTGCCATCATCGTATCCCCCTAGTAAACTTACAAATGTTTGATATTTCTGATAATTATACCTAAATTAATTCCACTAGACAATCCATTTTAAAAATATTCAGAATAGAAAGTATAAGTATAATACAGTAATAAATCCCAACTTCTGTATTGTAATTTATTTAGAATGTTTAGTCTACTGTGATTTTTCTGTCAACTGAATCGACTTTGAGTTAATGAAATTTACATTCAATTTTTCTATTTGTCTGTAAATTCACGAACTCATTGCTACTAAACACGAAATACAACGATGCGTTCATTATCATTTTTTTCATGCTGTAATTTTATATTTAAATAGTAATCTAACGCTAAATCCTGCTGTAAGTAGTTTAGATAATCGGGGGATGGATAGTATAGAACAATATCAATTGTACGAGGATATTGCTCTTGAGATTTTAAAATATGCTGCATAAACTCACGAAATACGTGAATGGAGAAAGGGTTGAAGAAGAAAAATACTTGGTCCTGTTTGTTTATTTCGTATTGCTCTGCAATTAGGTGATGAAACTCAAGTGTAGCCTGCTTTTTTCCACGTTTTTTTAAATAGCACTCTTTATTATGCTCGGCCTCAACAAAAAACTTTTGATCCATTTCAATCCCTTTGGCCGGAATACCAAAACGATGGTGGATATAGATTGGGACGCGTCCTTTCCCACAGCCAATGTCTAAAAAATGCGCACCCTCCGGCATTTCATAATGCTCGAATAATTGCTCTAGCCCGCTATACGGCGTTGGTTCATAACGGTGATATTTCGCTAACTTTGGAAAGCCCTGTTGAAAGCCAACCGTTTCAATGTTTAAGAATTTATCAAATTGTTGTTCGTTCATCGTTTAAAACTCCTCATAAAAAAGCTATTCTATAAATTTACTTTACGGAACAGCCTTTTATTTTACTATATAATTTTCGATTATTATATACTCATTTGAATATGAAATGCGCCGCACCAATCCACGAGTTCTTGCCGCATTGGTGTTGCAAAATAATATCCTTGCATCTGTGGTGCATTAATTTATCCATATATCATAATATATTCCTATTATTTACCCAACATCTTAATTTACAATACGAAATAGAAGTATTTTTCTGTGCATTGCCATCCTAAATTGACTAAATATCATCATTTTAATTTAAGAAATGATCGGCATACGCCTTTAATTATTCTATTTTTTCATGCTTTAGCAGCCACTCTTTTCTCCAGAGTCCCCCGGCATAACCAGTTAATTTACCATTTTTCCCAATAATACGATGACACGGAACAATAATACTAATTTGATTTTTACTATTTGTCATGCCGACAGCCCGTACCGCCTTTTCATTACCAATTTGCTGGGCGATATCTTTATACGAGGCTGTTTCGCCAAATGGAATTGTCGCTAATGCTTGCCATACCTGTTTTTGAAATGCCGTTCCTTCATATTTATAAGGCACCGTAAATTGCTGACGTTCCCCTTTAAAATATTCATCTAATTGTTGATAACAGCTATTCAAAACTTCCGGTGTTGACGGTGTTTGTTCAAAGGCTACTTGCTCCCGCGCTACGAACAGCACTGCTGTTATATATTGAGCGGTTGCTGTTATTTCAATCATACCGATTGGTGAATGATAATCTAATTGATAATACATAAAGTCCTCCACCTAATACATAATTTTCCCTTTACTATAGCGTACAAAAAAAGAACCTTCAATCTCCGAAGAAATTAAAGGTTCCTGTTTGATTATTTGTTTAAGCGTAAAGCTTCAGCAGTTGATTCATGTACTTCTTGAAGAAGTGCTGTGTTTTCAGCTAAGTTTTGACCATAAGCTGGAATCATTTCTTTAATTTTTGCTTCCCAATTTTTCATTTCGTTAGGGAAACATTGATTAATTACTTTTAACATTACAGATACGGCTGTAGATGCACCTGGAGATGCACCAAGTAATGCTGCAATTGAACCATCTTGTGAAGTAACAACTTCCGTACCGAATTGTAAAGTACCTTTACCAGCCGGAGTGTCTTTAATAACTTGTACACGTTGACCCGCTACGATAATTTCCCAATCCTCTGACTTAGCAGTTGGTACGAATTGACGTAATTCTTCAATACGTTTGTCTTTAGAAGCCACAACTTCTTTTACTAAATAAGTTGTTAAGTCCATGTTTTTCATACCACAAGCCATTAATGTAATTAAGTTATGTGGCTTAATTGAAGATGGTAAATCCATATAAGAACCTGTTTTTAAGAACTTCGTGTTGAAGCCTGCGAATGGTCCGAATAATAATGATTTTTTGCCATCGATAAAACGCGTATCTAAGTGAGGTACTGACATTGGAGGAGCTCCAACTGCCGCTTTACCATATACTTTTGCATGGTGTTGGTTAATAACCTCTTCGTTTTTACAAACTAAGAATACACCTGAAATAGGGAATCCACCTACGTGTTTCGATTCAGGGATACCTGATTTTTGTAGTAACTCAAGGCTACCACCACCAGCTCCTAAGAATACGAATTTCGCCGTGTGGTATTCTACTTTACCGGTATTTTTATCGTGAACTTTAACTTCCCATAAGCCTTCTTTATTACGTTTTACGTCAAGAACGCTATGGTTGTAGTTTACTTCTACATCTTGCTTTTGTAAGTTTGCAACTAATGTACGTGTTAACGCACCGAAGTTTACATCTGTACCTGTATCGATTTTTGTCGCCGCAATTGGTTCTTTTGATTTGCGCTCGTTCATAATTAATGGAATCCATTGTTTTAATGTTGCTGGATCATCAGAAAATTCCATTCCTTTGAATAATGGATGAGCTGTCATCGCTGCGTGACGTTTTTTAAGATACTCAACATTGTTCGCACCTTGTACCATACTCATGTGTGGTAGAGGCGTGATGAAATCTTGAGGTTTTTCGATTTGACCTGTTTTTACAAGGAAAGACCAGAACTGTAAAGAATCTTGGAATTGTTTATTTACGTTAATCGCTTTTGTAATATCGATTGTTCCATCTTTTTTCTCACTTGTATAGTTTAATTCACATAAAGCAGCATGCCCTGTTCCGGCATTGTTTAATTCGTGAGAGCTTTCCTCACCCGCTTTTGCTAACTGCTCAAATACAGTAATTTTCCACTCTGGTGCTAATTCTTTAAGCATTGTACCTAAAGTAGCACTCATAATTCCGGCACCAATTAAGATAACGTCTGATTTAATATGCTTGTTACTCATTTTTACCTTCCCTTATATATATTAAGATTTTTAGAATTTTGAAAGTGCTCTATATTTATTATTGACAACATAATAATGGAAGAGAACTACGTATTCTAGATCATTTATTGCCTTAATGTAGTGTAACATAATTGTTAAAAGATTAAAATATATACCGATTGCTTAGCAGTAAGGTATTTAAAAGCACACCATTTACGAGAAATCTGCCTACAATTGTGAGCATTTTTTGTCTCGGAAGATTTTAATTGTTTTTATTTTCTATATTTTCTCACTATTCTTTCCCACCTTTTTCAAATCAAAACAATTAAACATGACGATGTGATTAAAGTGCTTACCTGTATATTTTTCAAAACCTTTGTACGCACTTTTCTTATATCCTCGTTTTACAAGCCATGCAAATAGTTTGCGCTGTAACCAAAACAGTATACCTACAACTAATATATTTTGCAGTTAGAGCATAAGTTCTGTATGGGCTATATTTTTAGGATTCTCTTTTGCATCAGTTCCATACACTTGCTCCTTTTATATTACTTTTGGCTAATAGTAGCATAATTGTAGAAAAAATATGATATATATATAATAGAAGTTATTTGTATTCAAGTTCAGGGAAATAGGACAAATCTCACAACGAACATATGACAAATGTAAATAGTTCAAAGTGAAAATTCATTTTACAATTAACTATGTATGAATAGGGGGATATTTATGAAAATTTTTACGGATAGTAGTTCAGACTTACCAAAAGCTTATTTTGATAAGGAAGATGTGCATCTTTTTCCGTTACGTGTATTAGTGAAGGGTGTCGAGTATGATGATATTATTGGTATCTCAACTGATCAAGTTTACGCAGCCATTGCAGAAGGCGAAGAACTTAAAACATCACAAGTTTCATTAGATGTCTTTTTAAATGTATTTGAACAACTAGCAAAGTCGGGGGAAGAAGGAATTTATATTGCCTTTTCTTCTGCGTTATCAGGTACTTGCCAAAGTGCCATTTTAGCAAAAAATCAATTACTAGAAACATATCCAGATTTAAAATTAGCGATTATTGATACAAAATGTGCTTCTTACGGACAAGGTTTAGTCGTAAAAGAAGCCGTACGTTTAAATAAATTTGGTATTACATTTGACGATGCCATTACACAATTAACGGACATGGCTCATTCAATGGAGCATCTATTTACTGTTGGCGATTTAAATCACTTAGCAAAAGGCGGCCGTGTTTCAAAAACGAGCGCCATTATAGGTGGCCTACTGAATATTAAACCAATTTTAAATATGGAAGATGGTAAGCTTGTACCAATCGAAAAAACACGTGGCTTTAAAAAAGCAATACAACATATGATTGCCATTATGAAAACACGCGGTGGCGACTTTACGAACAAAACGGTCGGCATTTCTCATAGTAATGATGAGGAATTAATGCACGAAGTAAAAGTGGCAATCGAAGAAGCGCTTCAGCCAAAAGCAATTGAAACAACAACAATTGGTTCGGTCATCGGTGCGCATGTTGGACGAGGCACAGTTGGCATTTACTTTACAAATACAAAATAACACTTGAAAGCTAGCACAATTTACATGTGCTAGCTTTTTATTATTTAAATGAAAAAAACCGAAGCAAGTGCAATACCTGTAATTGCACCTAAGGCAATACCGTAGCCAAACCCTGCTCCTGCGCCAAATCCCCAAAAGCCAATTCCATAACCACCCGAATCTGGCATGAGCCAGACATTGCGATTATCTACTTTGGTAATACGTCCGACGTGTACATTCCCGCAATTATCAGTAATTCGTACACGCTTCCCTTGATATTTACAACACATGCTATACGCGGCTTGTGGATTCATCTTTTCCCCCTCCTCTCATTTTTTCTACTATATGTCTAAGGAAATCGCACATACGAGCGTATCGTCTAATTCATATAGTAAGAACAAAGGGAGGATGCATTTATGGACATAATTGATACACGAAAGTTGTTTCATGACCTAAAGAATCGTAGCTTCCATACATATCCACTCGTACAGTCTATTTTTCCGACAATCCCACCCACAGCTGTACAGTACGAATTACAGCGCCAAGGCTTATTAGAAAGTGGCGAAATGCACTTACCGCTAGATGTATGGGCAATTGTTGAAAGACAGCTAGATGATTTGATGAAACAATGGGCTGGTCCTACAACGAAGGTGGCGATTTTACCGATTCAACACGGTTTTGTTAAAAATGGAGTTGCGTATCAACATGGCATTTGTTTATTTGTTTCACCGCATACCTCGGTAAAAGAACTTCATGCGCTGACTACACATGAATACCACCATATTTGTCGGCAATATTATTATGCGGACCCACCTACTTTATTAGACTCATTCATCATGGAGGGCTTAGCTGAGCATGCTGTTGAAAGCTTATTCGGTGAACATGCTGTTAGTTCATGGACAAAACGCTATTCTTTAAAGGAAATAAACGATTATTGGCATACGCATTTTCTAGAACACATAACTGTACGCGGCCTACATAATCATCAAGTGTTTTTGTTTGGTGACGCCAAGCAACTCCCGGCACATATTGGTTATTGTACGGGTTACCGCATTGTCGAAGCTTTCTTAATGAAAAATCCGTCACTTACAACGCAGCAACTTTTACAAATTCCCTCTGAAGAAATTGCTATAGGTGCCGATTTTACATTATTATAAGCATGTGAAAAGGGCTAACCGAAAAATGTTTACTTTTCGGTTAGTACTTCGCTCGAGTATTAATTAACCGCTTCAGTGCGGTGCTCCTGCGGTGGTCAGAATAAATTCTCACCATCCTCGTCGCAAAGGGCGTGTCCCAGAATTACTTCTCGGACACGCCCTTCATTGTTATTTTTGCGTTACAGGTGCTGGGTAGTCGAAGCCTTTTGTATCGACCTCTACTTTTTTCATTTTTTGATCTTGTTTTGGCTTGTCGCTTGCATCGCGCTCTACTGCAACGATTTCATCAATAACATCCATTCCTTCAATCACTTGTCCAAACGCCGCGTAATCACCGTCTAAATTCGTTGCTGTCCCGGTCATAATAAAGAACTGCGAGCCGGCTGAATTTGGATCCTGCGTACGCGCCATTGATAACACACCGCGCTCATGGGCTAGTGTATTTTCAAAGTTATTCGATGAAAATTCACCGTTAATTGAATAATCCGGACCGCCCATGCCTGTTCCATCGGGGTCGCCACCTTGTACCATGAAGCCTGGAATAACACGGTGGAAAATTAAACCGTCATAAAAGCCATCTTCTACTAATGAAATGAAGTTTGCGACTGTATTTGGTGCTGTTTTTGGCTCAAGCTCAATCACAATTTGCTTGTCATTTTCCATCGTAATGGTCACGATTGGGTTTTCTGTTACGTCATTTGCGTAGGCGGTATTATCTGTTTGTTCTTTGTTGTCTGTTGTTTTGTCGTCACCACATGCTACGATCATAAGCATTGCCATTGCGGTTACGAATAATAACATCATTTTTTTCATAAAATTCCCACTCCTTTTCTACGTAATTCAATCATACTTCGAGCGGTTAAACAAGTATTGTGACTAACCTTTTCGAGTACCCTCTCTTGCCAAAATATCAATCTTTCCAACGAAAAAAGGGCACGTATCATGTACGTACCCTCCTTTATTACCAACCTCTTCGTCTTTGGCAACCGCAGCCACCCGGTCTAAACGGCGTGCCACACATTGTATTCGTTTCATAGCATTCATTAACAACGGATTGTGTATGCGGAAAATGATGCTGGTTATGAATATATTGTTGGTTAACTGTTGTTAAATGTGAAGGATGAACGTGCGGTACAACCGAATTTGTAACGTTTCGTTGAACATATTGTCTCGTTGGAGAGACTTGTGGGGATGCATATTGATTTGGTGCAGTTTGTGTTGGTAGCTGTTGTGCATTATTTAACATCCCCTGATTCATCTGATTCATACCACCATCAAACATTTCAAGCCAGTTTCTATTAACCATTGTGATCTCCTTTCCAGCCTATTGTTTGTTATGAAAAATTGCTGCCTACAATGTTCTAGGAAAAACATTTTAGTTGGTCTATTTTATTAGGTCTTTGCTGTAGCATAATCTGTCGCTTCTTTTAATGCTTTTTCTTCGATTGGAATGCGCACCGAAAGCATGATGCCATTTAAAATGGTAAAAGCAATCGCTGTCATATACGCTCCGAACATTAACGGAAGCACCGCAATCTCTAGACAAACGACAAAATAATTAGGATGACGGATATATGCATAAGGCCCCTTCTTCACGACATTGGCACCTCGTAAAATTATAATTTTCGTATTCCAAAACACCCCGAGCGAGGCTAAACACCATACCCTTACGAGCTGTAATAACAAAAATACAAAGAGTAACTCAACATATATGGCCGTTATCGATTTAAAATAAATGACTTCTATAAGTAAACTAACAAAAAAGCTTGTGTGTAGCACAATCATAAACGGGTAATGCGAGGACCCAACTTCATAAGCTCCTTTTTTAAGCATAATTTTCTCGTTTTTTTTGGCAATGAACAGCTCCACCATTCTTTGAACGATGACAACTGCTAGAATGAAGTAAAATATCAGCTTAATCCCTCCACTCTAATAAGATGGCCTCACCACTAAAGCCAGGACCTAGTGCAACTAATAAGCCGTATGCATGTGCGTCATGGTCCTTTAGCATAAATTGCTCTAACACATAAAGAACGGTTGGCGAGGACATATTACCGTGATATTTTAGTATTTCACGTGAAACATCTGTGTGCTCTTTTGTTAAGGCTAATGCTTCCTCATAAGCACTCAATACTTTTTTCCCACCAGGATGTGCCACAAAATTAGTGATGTCACTCGAGGAAATTTGATAATCCTTTAAAAACTCTTGAATAAAAGGACCAAGCCAAGTCGTAATGATAGCGGGAATACTTTTAGAAAACACAACATGTAAGCCACTGCTTTTCACATCCCAGCCCATTACCTCCTCAGAATTCGGCATCCACTTTGATCTGCGGCCAATGATAACTGGTGCCAGCTTGTCCTGTTCGAGTTCTACGAGATCACCACAAACTAGTGCACATGCCGCCCCATCCGCAAATAAAGAAGTCCCGACTAAATTGCTTTTTGTATAATCGTCTTTTTGAAACGTTAAGCTACATAGCTCCACACACACGACGAGCACTTTTGCATTTGGGTACGCTTTGCAATAATCATATGCCCTACTAATGCCAGCCGCTCCCCCTCCACAACCAAGCCCCCAAATCGGCATTCGCACTATTTGGTCTGAAAAAGGTAAACGATTCATAACACGGGCCTCAATGCTTGGTGTTGAAACCCCTGTGCTACTCACGAAAATGAGCGCATCAATTTCTTTTGTTGAAAGATCCGTTTGCAAAAAGGCGCGATTCGTTAAACACCCCTCAATAACTTCCACACTATACTGTGTAGCAAGCTGAATATACAGCGCATTACGTTCTTCAAACGTGTGCGCTTCACGATACCAATCTGGTGCAACACAAAAATTCCGTGTTTCAATTTCACCGTTTTCAAAAACCTTTAGTAGCCGTTCAAGTCTAGGAATCTTGTGTTGAAAAAGCTCTTTTGTTAGTTGCTCAATATTAGCCTGAGCTAATGAAAATGGCGGCGTATATGTACTGACCGAAGCAATTTTTGGAATGACGATTTCTCCTTATACACATTACTTTCTTTCAATGTATGGGTGAAGGGCGCTAAATATACAACACGCATGAACCCGATTTTAATTTAACTAAAAAAGTGCTGTTTAGTTGCCTCGCCTTTTGTTCATACTTTGATTGTTAAAAAAGTTGGAAACTTATTGGAGGCAACAGGATGAAAGCTTTAGTATATGCAGGTCCAGGAAAAAGGGAAGTACGTGAAGTTGAAAAGCCACGTATTCTTAACGATGGGGATGCGATTGTCAAATTAACGAAAACAACAATTTGTGGTACGGATTTACACATTCTTGGTGGCGATGTACCAGCTTGTAAAGAGGGAACAATTTTAGGGCACGAAGGCATCGGTATCGTTGAAGAAGTTGGTTCAGGAGTGAAACACTTTAAAGTTGGCGATAAAGTGATTATTTCATGTGTTACCGCTTGTGGCGTTTGTGATTACTGTAAAATTGCGTTATACGCGCACTGTAAGGATGGTGGCTGGATTTTAGGGCATCTAATTGATGGTACACAGGCCGAGTATGTGCACATTCCACACGCTGATAACTCTCTTTACCACATTCCAAAAGGGATGTCTGACGATGCAGCCGTTATGATTTCTGATATTTTACCTACAGGATTTGAGATTGGGGTACTAAATGGTCAAGTTTCTCCTGGTGATACGATTGCCATCATTGGTGCTGGCCCAATTGGAATGTCCGTATTATTTACGTCTCAATTTTATTCACCCGCTACCATCATCATGGTGGACTTAGATGAAAACCGACTAGCAGAGGCCAAGCGCTTTGGTGCTACACACACCATCAATTCTAAAGATGCGGATGCAGCCATAAAACAAATTATAGAAATCACGGGCGGGCGTGGTGTTGACGTTGCAATCGAAGCAGTAGGATACCCTGCCACATTCGATATATGCCAAAGAATCTTAGCTCCGGGTGGTCACTTAGCAAACGTTGGCGTACACGGAAAACCTGTAGATTTACAATTACAGGATCTTTGGATTCGTAATGTTACGATTACGACTGGGCTTGTATCCACAAATACAATCCCTATGCTGTTAAAAACGTTAGTAAACGGCAAGATTCCTGTTGAAGATCTCGTTACACATAACTTCACATTCGATCAAATTACAGAAGCTTATGACACATTCAAAAACGCGGCGAAAGAAAAAGCACTCAAGATCATTATTGATTTTAAATAAGTGAGAAGAAAAAACTTCTTTTAACTAACTACATGAGCAAAGCACTGCCCAAAAAGCCCATACTTTTTGGGCAGTTTTTTATTTTTAGTGGATTTATGCAATTGTTACAATTTACATACACCTTTTTAATGAAAGCCTAGTATATTTCCTTTACTTTGTACAGAAAATATTACGGTATTTGTTTAACAAAATTTCGTATGACTATCATTCATTTTGGAGGTATTTAAATGTCGTTAATTGGAAAAGAAGTATTACCCTTTAAAGCACAGGCGTATAAAGATGGTGAATTTGTAGAAGTGACAGAACAAAGTTTCAAAAAGCATTGGAGTGTTATCTGTTTCTACCCAGCAGACTTTACATTCGTTTGCCCAACTGAACTTGAAGATCTTCAAGGACAATATCCAGAACTACACAAACTCGGTGTTGAAGTATATTCTGTTTCAACGGATACTCATTTTGTTCATAAAGCTTGGCACGATTCATCAGAAGCAATTGGGAAAATTACGTACACAATGATTGGCGATCCTTCACACCAAATTTCTCGTAACTTTGATGTGTTAATCGAAGACGAAGGTGTTGCTGATCGTGGAACTTTCATTATCGATCCAGATGGTGTCATTCAAGCACTTGAAATTAATGCAGGCGGGATTGGACGTGACGCAAGCACGCTTATTAACAAAATTAAGGCCGCACAATATGTTCGCAACAATCCAGGTGAAGTTTGTCCAGCAAAATGGCAAGAAGGTGGCGAAACGCTCAAGCCAAGCCTTGACCTTGTAGGTAAAATTTAAGGAGGGATACTAAGTGGCACTTGATGCAGAAATCAAATCTCAATTAAATCAGTACCTACAACTGCTAGAAAACAATATCGTGCTCAAAGTAAGCGTTGGCTCTGACAAAATTTCAGACGAGATGCTCGCTCTAATTAATGAGCTCACTTCTATGTCATCTAAAATTACAGTAGAAAAAGTAGCACTCGTGAGAACACCAAGCTTTAGTGTTAATCGTGTCGGAGAAGATACAGGTGTTACCTTTGCTGGTGTCCCACTAGGTCATGAATTTACCTCTTTGGTGTTAGCTTTGCTTCAAGTAAGCGGACGCGCACCGAAAATAGACCAACATAAAATCGATCAAATTAAGCAGATTAATGGTGAGTATCACTTTGAAACATATGTTAGCTTAACTTGCCACAATTGTCCTGATGTTGTCCAAGCGTTAAATATCATGAGTGTACTAAATCCAAACATTACACACTCAATGATAGATGGCGCAGCATTCAAGGAAGAAGTGGAAAGCAAAGATATTTTAGCTGTACCTGCTGTTTATTTAAACGGTGAGCCATTTGGAAATGGCCGTATGATGATGGATGAAATCCTAGCTAAATTAGGAACTGGTCCGAAGGCAGAAGAACTTTCAAACAAAGAGCCATACGATATCCTTGTTATTGGTGGCGGTCCTGCGGGATCTAGCGCAGCAATCTATTCAGCGCGTAAAGGAATTCGTACAGGTATTGTCGCAGAACGTTTTGGTGGCCAAATTTTAGATACACTAACCATTGAAAACTTTATTAGTGTAAAAGAGACAGAAGGGCCAAAACTTGCGCAAGCTCTTGAGGAGCATGTGAAAGATTATAATATTGACGTCATGAACCTACAGCGAGCAAAACGCTTAGAAAAGAAAGACTTCATTGAGATTGAATTAGAAAACGGCGCTATTCTTAAGAGTAAAGCAGTTATCATTTCAACTGGTGCTCGTTGGCGCAATGTGAATGTTCCCGGTGAGGAAAAGTTTAAAAATAAAGGTGTGGCCTATTGTCCTCACTGTGATGGTCCATTATTTGCAGGAAAAGATATCGCCGTGATCGGTGGCGGTAACTCTGGTATCGAGGCGGCAATTGATCTTTCCGGTATAGCCCATCACGTAACAGTTCTTGAATTCGGTAAAGAACTAAAAGCGGATAATATATTACAAAATCGTTTACGTGGCCTTTCAAATGTAACTGTCTTAACAAATGCACAAACGACCGAAATTACAGGTAAAGATAAAGTAAATGGGCTGACTTATATAGATCGTGAGTCAGGTGAAGAAAAACACATCGAATTAGCAGGTGTGTTTGTCCAAATCGGATTAATCCCGAACACTGACTGGTTAGAGGGCACACTTGAACGAAACAAAATTGGTGAAATTATTGTTGATAAGCGTAGCGCTACTACAATTCCTGGTGTATTTGCTGCAGGTGATTGCACGGATAGTGCCTACAACCAAATTATTATCTCTATGGGATCTGGTGCTACTGCTGCATTAGGAGCGTTTGATTATCTAATTCGAAATTAATTAGGAGCTATCCCCCTACGCCCTTAAGAGTATGAAAAATTTAATTCTAAAAAAGCTCAAAATGATTTGAAAACATCATTTTGAGCCAGATTTTTAGAACAAATTATATTTAACATGTTCAATATTAACCATGATAATCGCCTGTTTTTACATTTACCTGTACTATTCTAAATTCTTGACCGTCAAATTCGCCATATACTTCATAATGACCTTGATTATTATAAATACCTGATTGTTCATAGCGGATTGTGTCGATAGAATCTACGTATTCATTATCAATCATCGACTGTTCGAATTTAGCCTGTACACCTGGATTCCATTCATAGGGATCATATGCTTTTTTCTCTGCTTGAGCTTTCTTTTGTGCAGCAATTTTGGCTTCCTCTTGTTGTTTAGCGATTTCAGCTTCTTGTTTTTGTTTTGCAGCACTATTATTTTCTTCTTTTAGCTTTTCAGCTTCATCTCTAATAGTTGGAAAGTTCGTTAAATCCTGCGCTAAAAGATTATCCAATTTTTGAATGGATTCCTCATATTTAGATGCTTTAGTTAAACTTTTTGCCTCACCTAACAACACTTGGAATTTATCGTTGTTTTCCTGGAGTACCTGAATTTCTTCCTTTTGAGTTTCAGCTTTTGAACTTATTACTTTAGAGCCGTTTTTAACGCTAATAGCTTTGTCTAAAGCCTGGATAGCATCAGATATATTATTTTCTTCCTGAGCATTGGCCGCTTCTTGTATGTACACCACTTGCTCTAAATAGGCTTTCGCACTCTCTTCTTTAGGCTTGGCTTCCAATGCAATTTCAAACAATGCCTCTGCTTTACCGAAATTATCTTCTGCTACCGCTTCTAACCCTTTATTAATATTACTTTGATATTCTTCTTTTGAATTACATCCCGTTAGAAGCAACATTGCACTAATACCTATAATAATTTTTTTCACTTCATATCTACCTCACTTTAATCTAAATAAGCTACACTTTTTAAAATTATATAGGAAAATAATCAAAAATGTGGAAATTAGGCTAGAAAAATAAAAATAGACATATTCATTTATCTGAATATGCCTAAGTATTAATTGTACATACATTAACTATTTTTAAAGAATAAACCACGCTTACTTATGATACGGTTCCCCGTAACTTGAATAAGTGCGGTTTTAAATTGCACTTAAATATAAATCTAGTGAAGCTTCTACTTCTTTTGCAACTAGCTCGACAAAATCCCCATAGTCTTCAGTCGTATGTGCTTTATCTAAAGCATTGTAGTAAGCTAAACGATTTTCTACACGAATAATAATTGGCGGATACCCCGATTTCATTAGTTCTAAATTTAATAAAAGTCGAGATGTACGCCCATTACCATCAATAAATGGATGAATCCCTACAAAGATTGTATGAAGCATGGCACCGCGCACAATCG
>SMEP01000093.1_pt1 | contig 19032 bp, 13 predicted proteins | sample 2456231 | NCBI WGS metagenome assembly SMEP01 (sample SAMN10132595, study PRJNA489261) | soil metagenome | isolation source: day1 control-silty clay loam soil ammended with raw manure from dairy cow... | place: USA | collected 2015-05-15
GTACGCCTAAATAAATTGGATAACAGAAAAGTTTGAGTTTACTGCACCGCACACCAGAGAGTTCGCCGCATGGCATCTGAACAGACCGAAGCCGCCAAACCGGCGACCATGTCCCCTCAAGAGCGTCGAGCCATACGCATTATTCCCTACATTGTGGGGTGTGCATTATTTATGCAAATGCTGGACTCTACGGTTGTTGCCACTGCCCTGCCCACCATGGCGCTATCACTGGATACCAGCGTCATTCGCATGAATACCATCATTACCAGCTACTTGCTGGCCGTGGCCGTATTCGTTCCCATCAGTGGATGGGCAGCAGACCGATTCGGTGCGCGCAAAGTGTTCCTGGCCGCCATTCTACTCTTTACCGCCAGTTCTGTTGCATGCGCCCTGTCCCAGACCCTACCCCAACTGGTCATTTCCCGCGTGATACAAGGCATGGCGGGGGCCATGATGGTGCCGGTGGGACGCATCATTTTGCTGCGACGTGTCCCTAAAGATCAGCTTTTAAGTGCCATGGCAGTGCTAACACTCCCCGCTTTGCTGGGCCCCATCATCGGCCCGCCCGTGGGTGGTTTTTTAGTCACGTATGCCAGCTGGCACTGGATTTTCCTGATTAATATCCCCGTAGGCATACTGGGTATCGCCCTGGTGCTGCGCTATATACGCGAGGACTACCCGACAGAGCGGCCTCCTTTGGACTGGCTGGGCTTTCTATTAAGCGCTGTTTGTCTGGCCACGTTGGTCACCAGTTTCGAGAACATAGGCCACGGCACCATCAGCTGGGCCAACTTGGGCTGGCTGACCCTGGCAGGCCTGATGGCGGGTTTGTGGTACATCTGGCACGCCCGCCAGGTGGCCTATCCCATTATTGATTTGGCCTTGCTGCGTACCAAAACTTTTGCTATTTCAGTGTTGGGTGGCAATTTGTGCCGCTTTTCGCTGGGGGCCGCGCCTTTCCTGCTAGCGATCATGCTGCAAACCAACTTTGGCATGAGCGCCTTGGCGGCAGGCCTGATCACTTTTACGGGTGCCATTGGCGCCCTGGGTATGAAACTGGTGGCCCCGCCCATTATCCGGCGTTACGGTTTTCGCAAAGTCTTGGTCGTCAACGCCTGGCTAACGGGTTTGTTCATCGCCCTGTGCGCCATGTTTCAGGCGACCACCCCCGTATGGCTGATGATTGCTGTGCTGACTGCCGGCGGTTTCTTCCGCTCTCTGCAGTTCACGGCAGTCAATGCCCTGACCTATGCAGACCTGGAGTCCGAGGCCATGAGCCAAGCCAGCAGCTTTGCCGCCATGGCTCAGCAACTGGCCATTAGTTTAGGGGTGGCATGTGCGGCGGTGACGTTGAACGTCAGCATGTCCTTGCGCGGCGCAACCAGTGTGGCGACACAAGATACGATCTGGGCGTTTCTGATCTTAGGTGTGATTACGGCAATATCCAGTTTTTCGTTTGCCCGCTTATCAGCTAGTGATGGTGAGTCTTTACAGCAGGCTCCAAGCCCAACCCGAAAAGCCAATCTTTCTTAAGCCACCGCCTCCTGCGGTGGCAACTGATCGTTCAAAAGCATGACTAGCTTGCAATCCGGCCGTATCGCCAGACGAAACGTAAACTGTTGAAAGCGCCTGACGCCTTCCTTGGGATGCCGAAAATCCCGCAAGCCCCCTTCCCGCTCCACCACCGTTTGCCGTCCCCACCAAAACGCAAAAACCTGGCTGTGCTGACTTAATTCCTGAATCAGTGCCTGCAGATCAGGCTCATCCGCATGCGCTCCCACATCCGCACGAAACTCTGCCACAACACGGCTGGCGCGCTGCTCCCAATCCACCACCAGCTCACGCGCTGCCGGGTCCAGAAAAATGTAGCGCAACAGATTGGGCTGTTCACTGCGATCAGGCCAGCCATCAAACAGGCCGAGCAAGGCTTCGTTGCGCGCCAGTACGTTCCAGCTTCGATCCAGGATATAGGCCGGGGCCAGGATGCTGTCCACGCATGCGCTTAAACCTTGGGGCAAGGGCTGAATATCGCCCTGCCAATGCTCAGGGTCAGCGCAGTCGGCCAGTTCAAACAGGTAGTGACGTTCGGCTCGGGCCAACTTCAGGACGGTGGCCAAACGAGCACATACCGTAGGAGACACGGTGACATCACGCCCCTGCTCGATCCAGGTATACCAGGTGGTGCTGATGTCGCACAGCTGGGCAACTTCTTCCCGGCGCAGGCCAGGGGTGCGTCGACGCACGCCGGGTGCCAGACCCAGATCGAGGGGCCGGATGCGCTCCCGCGCATGACGCAGAAAACGTCCCAAAGCCTGACGCCGGGTTTGGGATGCGCTCTCGACGCCCCCTTGCTTAGCCCCTGTCTGCCCGGTTGTGCTCATATCAAGCCAAGACACCCGACAAAGTGCGACGTACGTCTTCTTCCGTACGGCCGCTGCGTTGGATGTAATCCTGCAATTGATCCTCGCCGATATTGCCTACGTTGAAGTACTTGGACTGCGGGTGACTGAGGTAGAAACCCGAGACGCTGGAGGCCGGAATCATGGCGTAGCTGTCGGTAATGAACATATCAATATCTTCGCACTGCAAGACACGGAACATATCGTGTTTGACCACGTGCTCCGGGCAAGCCGGGTAGCCGGGCGCAGGGCGAATACCTTGGTATTTCTCGTCGATCAGCTCTTCGTTGGACAGGCGCTCGTCAGTCACATAGCCCCACAAGTCCGTACGAACGCGGGCGTGCAAACATTCTGCAAAGCCTTCTGCGAAACGGTCCCCCAGAGCTTTGATCATCAAGTCTGAGTAATCATCGCCTGCGGCCTGGAAGCGTTCAGACAATTTGTCTACGCCAATCCCGCCTGTCACCGCAAACAGGCCGATGTAATCAGCCACGCCACTTTCTTTAGGGGCGATGTAGTCGGCCAAGCTCTTGCTGTCCACCCCTGCACGTTTGACGCCTTGCTGACGCAGGTTGCGCCAGGTGAATAAGACTTCGCTGCGTGACTCGTCTGAGTAGACCTCGATGTCTTCACCGTTGACGGTATTGGCCGGGTAAAAACCAATGACGCCATTGGCCGTCAACCAACGCCCTTCAATAACCTTCTTCAACATGGCCTGCCCTTCGGCAAACAAAGTCTTGGCCTGCTCACCTACGACCTTGTCCTCCAGAATGGCTGGATATTTGCCAAACAGGCTCCAGGTCTGGAAGAACGGTGTCCAGTCAATAAACTGAGCAATGTCAGCCAAATCGTAGTTCTTGAAGGTACGGCGACCAATAAACTTGGGACGTGGTGGCACGTAAGTGGACCAGTCGATGGTGGGCTTATCTTGACGGGCCTTTTCCAGGGAAATCAGTGGTGTGGCTTTACGATTGGCATGGCGCTGGCGCACCTGTTCGTATTCCTCGCGCACTTCGCTTAGAAAACCGTCGACATTATCCGACATCAGTTGGGTCGCAACCCCTACACAGCGACTGGCATCCGGTGTGTAAATAACCGGGCCGTCATAATGCGGAGCAATTTTGACGGCGGTATGCACGCGGCTGGTGGTTGCGCCACCAATCATCAGGGGGATGTTGCGCTCGCGGAAGTACGGATCACGCTGCATTTCCGAGGCCACATAAGCCATTTCTTCCAGGCTGGGTGTGATCAAGCCAGACAAGCCCACAATATCGGCGTTCACTTCCTTGGCCTTGGCCAGAATCTCGGCACATGGCACCATCACGCCCATATTGACCACTTCAAAGTTATTGCACTGCATCACCACGGACACAATGTTCTTGCCGATGTCGTGTACGTCGCCTTTTACCGTGGCAATTACCATGCGGCCTTTGGAGCGTACATCGCCACCCGCCGCCTCAATCTGGCGCTTTTCTTCTTCGATGAAGGGAATCAGGTGGGCGACGGCCTGCTTCATCACGCGAGCAGACTTCACCACTTGCGGCAGGAACATCTTGCCCTGGCCAAACAGATCGCCCACCACGTTCATGCCGTCCATCAAGGGGCCTTCAATCACGCTGATGGGGCGTCCGCCCTGGGCGTCAATTTTCTGTCGGACTTCTTCGGTGTCCTCGACGATAAAGCCGGTAATGCCGTGAACCAAAGAGTGAATCAGACGCTGCTCGACGGTGGTTTCACGCCAGCTCAGGTCTTCCTCTTTCTTGGCCCCGGAGCCTTTCACGCTCTCGGCCATTTCAACCAGACGCTCAGTAGGCGTGCGCTCGTCAGCCGGATCGGTTTTACCTTTGGGCTCGGCCCGGTTCAGGATCACGTCTTCAATCAAATCGCGCAAATGCGGCTCGATATTGGCGTACACACCCAACTGACCGGCATTCACAATACCCATGGTCAGGCCTTCCTGAATAGCGTAGTACAGGAAGACGGTGTGAATGGCTTCGCGCATGGCCTCATTGCCACGGAAGGAGAAGCTGACGTTGGAAATACCACCTGACAAACGGGCATGCGGCAGATTCTTATGAATCCAGCCTGCGCCACGGATGAAGTCCAGACCGTAAGTAGCGTGCTCGTCCATGCCGGTTGCCACGGCAAACACGTTAGGATCAAAAATAATGTCTTCAGGCGGGAAGCCTACTTCGTCGACCAACAGGCGGTAGGCACGTTCGCAAATCTCTACCCGGCGCTCGTAGCTGTCAGCCTGACCTTTTTCGTCAAAGGCCATTACCACCACGGCTGCACCGTATTTACGACACAGGCGGGCGTGTTCCAGGAAAGGCTCAATACCTTCCTTCATGGAAATGGAGTTGACGATGGCCTTGCCTTGCACGCAACGCAAACCCGTTTCGATGACATCCCACTTGGAGCTGTCGATCATGATGGGGACGCGGGCAATGTCCGGTTCAGAGGCGATCATGTTCAGGAAGCGGTGCATACAGGCGGCTGAATCCAGCATGCCCTCATCCATATTGATGTCGATGATCTGCGCGCCGTTTTCCACTTGCTGACGAGCCACCGACAGGGCTTCTTCGTAATTTTCCTGCTGGATCAAGCGCAAAAAGGCTTTGCTACCCGTAACGTTGGTGCGTTCTCCCACGTTCACAAACAGGGTGTCCTCGTCGATATTCAATGGCTCCAAGCCCGACAAACGGGTTTTGACTGGAATCTCGGGGACGACACGGGCAGGCAGCTTGCGACATAGCTCGGCAATGGCCGCAATGTGCTCAGGCGTCGTGCCACAGCAACCGCCCACCATATTGACCAAACCGGCTTGCGTAAATTCCTGCAACAGGCTGGAGGTATCAGCAGGCGTTTCATCAAAGCCAGTCTCGGCCATGGGATTGGGCAGACCCGCGTTGGGGTAGACACATACATAGGTGTCACACAGCTTGGAGAGCTCAGCTACATAGGGGCGCATCAAAGCAGCACCCAAGGCACAGTTCAGGCCAATCGTGATAGGACGGGCATGACGCATGGAATTCCAGAAGGCTTCCACAGTCTGGCCGGACAGGATTCGACCGGAGGCATCGGTGACCGTACCCGACACCATGACGGGCACACGCTCGCCACGCTCGTCAAAAACCGATTCCAATGCGAATACCGCTGCTTTGGCATTGAGCGTATCGAATACGGTTTCGATCAACAAAATATCCACGCCCCCATCCAGCAAAGCATGCGCCTGTTCGGTATAGGCCACGCGCAACTGGTCGAACGTGACGTTACGAGCAGCCGGGTCATTCACATCCGGTGAAATAGACGCCGTTTTAGGCTGCGGCCCCAACGCACCCACCACAAAACGGGGCCATTCGGGTGTGCTGAACGCGTCTCGCGCCTGACAAGCCAGACGGGCAGACGCCAGATTCAGTTCGTAGCTGATGCCCAGCAAATCGTAGTCACCTTGGGCAATATCCGTGGCCCCAAAGGTGTTGGTACTGATGGCATCCGCACCAGCGGCCAGATATTGCTCGTGAATTTCACGGATGACGTCCGGGCGCACCAGCGACAGCAATTCGTTATTGCCCTTCACATCTTTGTGATGAGCTGCAAAGCGCTCACCCCGGAAGTCGGCTTCACCCAGCTTGTAGCGTTGAATCATGGTGCCCATCGCACCGTCCAGAATCAGAATTTGCTGACCCAGGCGGCGAGCAAATTCCGCACCACGGGTGTAGGCAGAGATCGGGTAAGGCAAAGCAGGATAGGACACTAAAAGCTCCGTAACACGAAACGGGACGTTGACGGCATCTGGCGGCAACAGCCGCGAGAATGGTGGATTGGCGCCACAATTGTAGCGCTATGTATGGGAAAACTGCCTTAAACACTTAACCTTTGCCCCAACGGCATGTAACATTTTCCGCTCGGAAAGAGGTGCTTTCCGGTCCACACACTGTTGGACCTGGGAAAGGCAAATGGGAAACGTGATCTGTTCAAGCCCGAACAGCCAAACGTGCTGCCCCCGCAACGGTACCTGCGCTTCGCGCAAAGCCCGACACCAGCCTGCTTCTCGACCTGAATTCATTGCCGTCCGATCACGGACGGATTCGTTTATCGGTGTGCGGGGACGCACACCACACAGGAATCTCCATGACCTTACTGTCCATCAGACCTTTGATGGTCGCCCTGGCGGGCGCCTTGCCTTTCATCGCCACGGCCCAAACTGCCCCTGTCGCCAAACTGGATCAAATTGTTGTGACTCCCAGCCGTATGGCGCAGCCACTGAAAAATGTGGTGGGTGACATTACTGTGATTGATCAGGAAACCCTGCAAAAAGCGGGCCAAAGCAGCGTGGCTGAAATTTTGCAGCGGCAGCCTGGCATCGAGATCTACAGCAGCGGTGGCCCGCAAACAACGACGGGCGTTTACCTGCGCGGCACCAACCCGCAGCATACTCGCGTCATGATCGACGGCATGCGTATCAACAGCTCCACCAGTGGTTCGGTCAACTGGCAAGCCATTGATCCCGCCCTGATCGAACGAATTGAAATTGTGCGCGGCGCCGGCAGCAGCCTGTATGGCTCGGATGCTATTGGCGGTGTCATTAACATCATCACCAAAAAAGGTGGCGGTGACCGTGCTTTGAGCGCTTGGGGCAATATCGGCTTGGGTTCGCAAGACACTTTCAAGACCAGCGCGGGTTTTTCTGGTGCCACCCAAGGTTGGGACTACAGCCTGGCCTCCAGCTACGGCAGCAGCGATGGCTTCAATGCCACCAACCCACTGTCTTTTAGCTACAACCCTGATAAAAACGGCTACACACAACATGGTCTGAATGGTTCGTTGGGTTACGAATGGGCGCAAGGCCAGCATCTGGGTCTGACCGCCATAAACAGCTCTATGGACGGCCAGTTCGACAACGGCCTCTTCGAGCGTCGCACGCCCAGCACCCAAACTCGACAACAGGCTTATGGTCTGACCAGCACCAACAAACTGTCTGAACTGTGGACCAGCCGCCTGAATGCTTCGCTTAGCAAAGAAACGGTAGAAAACCGTGCCTTTGCCGCCCGCTACTCCACTTTACAGCGCCAATACAGCTGGCAAAATGACCTGACTCTGAGTGAAGACCATACGGTGTCACTGCTGGCTGAGCGTCTGGAAGAACGCATGACGCACACCACCGTGCACAAGGACGACAAGCGCAACACCAATGCCTTTGCCCTGATTTACCGTGGCGATATCAATCAGCACCACCTGCAAGCCAGCGTGCGTAATGACAATATCAGCGGCTACGGTAATAAAGTGACGGGAGGTCTGGGCTACGACCTGGACATTACCGATAACTGGTCGGTGGGTGTGGCTGCAAATACGGGCTTTCGGGCGCCGACTTTTGCCGACCTGTATTCGCCCTATAGCTGGGGCTTCCAGGGCAATCCTGATCTGAACCCTGAAAAATCCCGCAACGTGGAAGGCCATATCCGCTACACGGACGAGACAAGCGAACTGGGTCTGGTGGTCTACCAGAACCGTATTCGCGACATGATCGACCCGTACGCGTGTGACGCCAACTTTGAATGCACGACGACCAATACCGAAAAAGCACGTATCACAGGTTTGACCTTGACGGCTATGAAGCAACTGGGCGACACCACGCTAACTGCCAGTGCCGACTTTGCTAACCCAAAAGATAAAAACACCGACAAACAATTGATACGTCGTGCCAAGCAAAACTACAAAGTGGCTGTAGAACACAAATTCGGGGCTCTGAAAACGGGTGCTGAATACCAGTTTGCATCCCATCGCTTTGAAGATGCCAAAAATGAACAGCGCCTGGGCAGCTACGGCCTGTTGAACCTGACCGCCAGCTATCCGCTGACGTCTAGCCTGGAAGCCCAGCTGCGCTGGAACAACGTGCTGGACAAAGACTACACCCTGGTCCGTGGTTACAACAACACAGGCTCCAGCTTGTTCCTGAACTTTGCCTGGCGCATGTAAGCAGTAAAATCACTTTGCTTGATGCTGGCGCGGTTCTGCTCAAGAGCCGCGCCATTTACTTAAAGGCGCATGATGTCCCCTTTGCCTGCGACGTGTCGTCTTCCGCATCCAGAACGCCCTGCCTTGTGCGGGTTTCGTCTATGGAGCGTGCTCTGCCTGTTAATCATGGTTTTGGGGTTGCCCATGCCGGCCCAAGCGCAAGAGGCATTGGAAGCAACGTCCGCACCAGCCACCGCCCCACCCCGCGCCATCAGCCTTGCCCCACACATTACTGAAATCCTGTTCGCCGCCGGAGCCCAGGATCAACTGATCGCCGTGGACAGTTCCAGCGACTATCCCCCCGCTGCCAAGGATCTGCCGCGTGTTGGTGATGCCTTGCGCGTGAACCCTGAAAAACTTTTAGAGCTGAAGCCCGACCAAGTCTGGGTCTGGCAAGCGAATCAGGTCGGACCTGAGTTACAGCGTCAGCTACAGCAAACCCATATCAGCCTGATCTTTGCGGCCCCTCAGAAATTAGATGATATTCCAGCCTTTATCCGCCTGGCAGGAGACAGTCTGAACACATCTGATGTGGCCGTACCGATAGCGGAATTACTGGATAATCAGATTGCTGCCCTGCGCCAGAACAGCCGCTTGGGCGATACCGTCAGCGTGTTTCTGGAGATAGGCTCCGAGCCCCTGTACACCTTGGCGCGCGATCCCTTAATTCAAGATGTGCTAACCACCTGCAAGGCGCAAAACATCTACCTTCACCACGCGGCGGTCGCCCCCATGATCAGTCTGGAAGATGTGCTGCACAAGCGCCCCCAGGCCGTCATCATGGCGTACCGCGACCCGGCTCAATTACGGGCCCGCCATCTATTCTGGGAAAAGCATCTGGGCCTAAGCCCCCATGCTTTGCTTAACTTGAACCCGGATGCGCTGTACCGCCCCGGCCCAAGGCTGATAGAGGCTACTCGCGAACTATGCGAGCAGCTTGACCTCTATCGAGCCCAGGTTTCCTAAACAACGCTGATGCCTGTTTTAGAACTGGTACCTTACCGCCAGCATCATGTTGCGCGGCTCGCCCCAGGTATAGGTGCTGTACCAGGAGAACATCGAGTAGTAACGCTTATCAAACAGGTTATTGACGGTAAAAGTAGCCGACAAATTCTTGTTGAAGCGATAGCGCGCCATGGCATCCACCAGCCAATACCCCGAGACCGTATGCTGCACTTTTCCCGAAGATCCGGGTCGGCTGACATCACCCCACGTCTTGCTTTGCCAACGTGCGCCACCGCCCAGAGTCAGACCATTCAGATCGCCCTGCAAGTCGTAGGTGGTGTAGATATTGAACTGGTGCTCGGGCGATAAGGTAGACACCTTTTCACCATCGCGACGCGACAGCTTGTAGGCATAGCCTGCGTGCATTTGCCATTGCGGGGTCAGTTGACCCGCCACCTCAAGCTCCATCCCGTGAGTGCGCACACCTTGAGTCGCCTCGTAAGCAAAGCCACCGAAGGGAGTACGCCCCCCCGTCTCCTTGCCGAAGTTATCCTGACGCAGTTGGAAGTAAGCCAGGCTGGATGTCAGACGTCCCCCCATGAACTCACCCTTAACACCCACCTCGTAGTTATCGCCTCGCAAGGGGTCTAGCGTACGGCCGCTCTCATCCTGCAAGTCTTGGGGCTGGAAGATATTGGTGTAGCTGGCGTAGACCGAGAAGTTATCGTTCAGGTCATAGACCGTGCCTACATAGGGCACCCACACGCCATTTTCGCGCATCTCCAGCTTGTTGTAATTGGCATAACGTGTGCCCAACAACAGCTTAAGGTCGTCGCGCAGGTTCAGGCGGGTGCTGACGTACACTCCGTTTTCCCTTGTCACCTCGCGGTCATCACCCAGGTGCTCCCAGTTCATGCGCGGCCAGCGACCATCCCATTCGTAATAGTTAGGGACATCCGCATTGCTGGTTTCGCCATAAGACGAATTGGTCCAGCGACGACGCGATACCCCGCCCCCGACAACCAGCTCATGCTCACGCCCAAACAGCTCAAAAGGGCCAGTCGCGTAGAAATCTGCAGTATTGGATACTGTTTTACCCACGTAGCGACCTGACCACAAGGAGGTCCCTTTGCCGGTCAATGGGTCTGGGTTGCCGCCCGCTACGGCGGCCAGTTCGGAGTCATAGCCATTGATCAGGTGATTCAGCTGTACCTTGGCCATCCAACCGCTATCGAACTCGTGTTCCAGGGTGGCAAAAGCAGAGCGGGTGTACTGATTCCATCGACTCCAACGTGCCCCGTTATTAAAAGAACGGTCCATATCGTTGAAGTTACCCTGCGCGTCATAGATCGGGATGCCGCCCCAGGTCGAGCCTTTAGGGTCGTTATCTTGCAGGTCCGCTCCCAAGGTCAGGCGGGTATCCGGCGTCAGGTCGGCTTCCACAATGCCGTAGAGCACCAGGGTCTGACGCTGGTAATGATCCAGCTGGCTTTTCTTGTCCTGATAGGCCCCCACCATGCGGCCACGTATGGAACCTGTTTCGTTCAAAGGGCCAGAGAAATCCACTTCACCCCGGTAGTTATCCCAGGTTCCTGCGCCGGCAACAGCGTGTCCCTGAAACTCTTCCGTGGGTTTTTTACGGATCATATTGATGGTTGCACCAGGGTTCCCACTGCCGGTCAGCAGGCCGGAGGCTCCTTTCAGCACTTCAACCCGGTCGTAAATAGCCATATCGCTAAGCGTGTTACCGGCTGAATAGGGTGAATCCCGCAAAGTAGGAATGCCGTCGTACTGAAAGTTCTTGATGTCGAAGCCGCGTGCCTCATAGGCCGTGCGTTCGCTGTCATAGGTAATGATGCTGACCCCAGGCGTGTGACGCACCACATCGTCAATACTGGTTAGGTTGAAGTCGTCCATCTTCTTGCGTGTCGTCACGCTGATGGCTTGCGGAGTCTGGCGCGGAGTCAGACGCAAACGGGTGGCGGTAGCAATCGTGCCTGCCGCATACGTACCTGAGCCTTCTGTAATATCGCCCAGGGCGTTACGGCGTATCTCAATGCGGGACAGGGATTGCACACCAGCCTCATCAGCCAAAGGCTCATCCGTCGACAAGGCGACGAGCACATAGCCCTGATCCCGGCTTTGCACCTGGAACGGTTGCCCGGCCAATAAAACGGAAAAACCGTCCTGCACCGAGTACTGGCCCTGCAAGCGCGGTGCGCTCAAGCCTTGTAGTCGGGATGGGTCCATCACCAGCGCTACCCCGGCCTGCTGAGCAAACTGGCTCAAGCGGCTGGCCAGATCACCAGCTTCCAGAGCATAAGCTTGCGTGGTCTGGGCCGATACCGGGGCCGCATTCAGCATCAGTGCACCCACCACAGCCAGCCCAAGTAGGCGGCGGTATGTGATAGGCATAAACGACGTCTTCACAAGCGCCAAAGGCAGCGCATTCTTCGGGACCATGAAATCTCTCCTTCTTTGGCAAGGTCTACCCTATGAAGACGCATGAGCCCGAAAAAGCGGCAATCAAAGCCTGAAATTAATCCTCAGCCCTTCGCTCTGGCTGTCCTGCACCTGCAATCCAGGATACAGATCCGCTAACAAGGCCAAAGCCGACAAAGGCTGATCCGCAGGCAAAACGGCGCTGACCACCAGACCTTCCATACCTTGGATATTGATCTGTGTCCTGCCGGGATACTGACGGATGATTTGCTCCAGCGCCTGCGCCAAAGGAACATGCTCCAGAACCAACTGCCGTTCGTCCCAATTACGTTTGGTGATGGTCACATCGGTTTGGCGACTCACCCCCAAACCTTGTGCACCAATCTGAACTTGATCACCCGCTGCCAGCTCACGCCCCTCCTGGGGCCCCTGAGCGCGTGGATACGTCAACACGCGCGAAGACAGTACCGTCAAGACCGTGCCCTGCGGCTGATCTTGCACAATGAACTCGGTTCCCAGGGCCTGTGATACAGCCTGTCGGCTAAGGACACGCAAAGGTCGATTAGGCTGTTTGGCAACCACCACGCGCACCTGCCCTGCCAGCAACTCAATGTCCCGGTATTGCTCGCTATACAAAACCTTCACACGGGACGCGCCAGCCAGTTCCAGATGGGAGCCGTCTTCCAGCACCACCGTGCGCCATTGGCCTGCAGCAGTGTGTACAGACTGATTCGACCAAGGCAGCACAAAAGCCAGAATCGGCACGATACACACCATTGCCCAGAGCAAGAGCCGCATGCCCTGACGCCAATTGCTTAAGAGTTTGCGTCTTGCGGACAGCCCAGCGTCCAAAGCACATCGTCCAGGTGCTGCATTAACCTGAGCCGTGAGGTTTTTCACCGCCCCCAGCACCCCTTCCATACGTGCCGCTGCGGCCTCGTGACGCGGATCTTGAGCACGCCAAGCCATGAACTCAGTCTGGGCCTGTTCGGTGAATTGTCCGGGGTCTGACAAGAGCACGACCCATTGAGCGGCCTGCTGCTCTATTTTGTCTGTGGGCATGGGGATTAAGCCGGAACCAAAGCCTGGATATGAAGCAAGGCCTGCACCAGATCGTTGCGTACCGTACGTTCGCTGATGCCCAGGCGCTGGGCCACGACAGCCTGGGTTTCACCATCCAGATAGCAACTTAAAAACGCCATGCGGGCTCGAGCGGGTAGCTCGTCCAATCCTTGGGCCAATAAGGCCAGCGCCTCCAGGGTTTGTGCACATTGCTCGGCCGAGGGGGCCAGTGCCCCTTCAGCCACGGTCGCGGCCAGAGCATCTAAATACGCTTGTTCTACGGCCAGACGCCGACTGCGATCAATCAGCAGGCGTCTGGCGGTTGTTGCCAGGAAAGCTCGGGGATGGCGCACCGTCGTCACCGCGGCAGGAGCCAGCAACAGACGAACGAAGGTGTCTTGGACCAGGTCTTCAGCCGTAAAGCTGCAATGCAAGCGCGCACGCAGCCACCGTAGCAACCAGCCACGGTGATCCTGATAGAAATCCCCCATCGCGAAGGGTGCTGCCGAAGAGTCCATATACCCCAAAAACACTAATCAATAATCATTCTCATTACGAAATTATGACATGAAAATGTGGGGAGGCTGAATGTACGTGCGGCAAGCGTCGTCTTGCCACGACAGATGGCATCACAAAACGACACGTAGCCCAGCAAGAGCTAGCAATCGTTATAAGCGGGGACAAATTCAGTCTGGAATAAAGATAAGCAGGCACAGCAGAAAAGCTGTGCCTGTGATGACATCCATACAAGGACAGTGACAGCAGCATGGGGCCTGCGATGCCCAAAACACATGAGGCATCCACGCTGCTGCAAGGGGGCCTTACATCATGAAAGAAGGCAAGGTCAGAACAGCGTGGGTGGGCTGGCTGCGAAAGCCTTCTGCATCGTTCAGGCGGGCTTTGGCACGACGGGACAGATGCTTGAGCACTTGGCTACGCTCGATAGTAGGCAGCGTGGACAGCGCATTTTCAATGGTGCGACCGGACAGGTCATTCAGTGCGTACGCGTACTCGCGGGCACCGTGGGTATGCAGCAGCTCCAGCAGGTAGCCCTGACGCTGGCGGGAAGCGGCCTGGCGCAGAGATTCTTGCAAAGCGTTGTTGTGTGGAGCGGAACGGAACAGGTTGAGGCGGAACATAGCATTCTCCTTCGGACACGGCGGTCCAGAAAGAGTGCTTACCTCTTTAGAGGGGCCCGCTTTGTGGTCCAGTGTCCAATTGACTGGTCATTAAGGAGGCTTGCCCTTTACAGGAACAAAGCCATAAAGAAGGATCAGGGTCCATTTACTTTTAAACGTGAGTAGTTAAAAAAGAGGGTGCAACGGTTTCTGCACCAACGATATTTTCGCATCTGGGCAAGGGCTTGTCTGCCAGGCATTGGCACACGTTTCATCACCCTCTCGACATCAAATTTATACTTAAGGATAGGTAATTTGGCCGCTTAGCCCACGGTAGCTGCCCTCTCGTTTACTCCCTGCTCTTGAGCCTGACTCATAGCCGACCCAAGCGCAGGAAAGCAGAGCTTTATTTAGAAATGGTGCGTCACCCCAAATGCGACCCGGCCGCTGCGCGGTTCACTGACGCTGGCCGCGGTTTCCATATCAAAGCGACGCCCTTGTGCAGCAAAGGCATAGACGCTGGTACGGGACGACAAGGCGTGTACATAACCCACGGACATCACCTGAATACGACGTGCCCGCTCGTCGGTGTCCTCCCAACTCCAGTTCGGAAGGCCCAAGGACCACTGCAACTGAAACTCACCCTTGCCGACGGGAATGGCGGTACCTACATACCAGGTATCCAGACGACCACCTTGAATGAACTCGGCAGGACCCAACCCTTCCAGGCCCTTGTCTTCCAGATGCCCTGGGCCATCATCGCCATTCAAACCTACAAAACCATTGCTCTGACGACTCCAGCCTGCGGCAACACGGGCCACCTCAAAGTCATAGCTGGCCCCTAACTGCCAGGCGGTGGGGCGATTCGACTCTACCCGGCTCAAGCTTTCATAGCTGGCACCCAGCAACCAGGGGCCTTCCTCATACCGCAGGGCTACGCTATAGAGTTTGCTGCGTGCACCACCCAAACCTTGTTCGCCCACGTCGGCGCTATAACTGGCGCCTAGCTGCACGCCCTCCCATTCCGGACTGCTCCAGCTGAACTGATTGGAAATCTGGTAATTGTCCGAAGCGCGCATCAAGGCGCCCATCCCAAAGTCCTTCCAAGAGCCTACTTCTACGGCAGAGACAAACTCCTGGCCGACGGTGTACTGCCGTCCGAAGCGCAGCTCGCCCCAATGGTCACTGCCCAACCCTAACCAGGCTTGGTAATTGAACAGGCGGTCGGACTCCTCGGCCTTGCCGGTAGCCAGATCAATGCCGCTTTCCAGGTTGAAGATGGCGCGCAGGCCGTCACCCAAATCTTCCTGGCCGCGAATGCCCCATAAAGAGTCGGTCTGGCCACCGCTTAATACGTCGCGTTGTGAGCCCTCACCGCTAATGCGCGTCCAGCCCAAACCGGCATCCAAGGTGCCATAAAGCTGTACCGACGTTTCTGCATGACTGTGGCTGGGCATTAATAAGCCAGCCATGCCAAGCACCGCCACACCGGCCGCCCAAGCAGCCATTTTACCCAACTGAAAGGGGCTGAACTCCAGCACACGACGCCAGCCAGAAGCGACAGGGGCTGGCTCGCGCAGCAAAATCCCCAACAAAGTCTGATTGCCGGTTGCGACAACAACACCTTGTGCTGTCCCTGCCACGACCCGATCACCCATGGCGCAAGTATCAGGAGCGGATTGCAAAATAGCGCGGTTCAAAATAAGGTGATCCTGGTTAATCAGGCGCAGATCAGCGGGCACATAATCGCCCGCCGACAACAGCACCATATCGCCCGGCACCAGCATGCGGGCTGGCACACGGGATTGGTGGTCGCGCGCCAGATCGTACATTGTCAAATCGCGGCGCACCTGACACGTTTGTTTTTTCAAGGTCTGGGCCAATTGGACCAGATCGCTGGGGCTGGAACGCAGGGCCCGGGGTTGATTAGGGCCGTTCTGAATCAAACGTCGCAGCACCTCATCAAAGGCCAGCCCGTGGCGATCGGTATTCAAGGCCTGGAGCACCTGCGGCACATTGCGGGTGGCGTAGTAGCTCAGCGCACAGTGAGCGCGGCGTACCAAACGCACCGGGCTTTGATGCGTAACGGTGGCGTGATCGGGATGGAAAAACTGGCTTGCGGTCATGGGTACCTCTACAAATTGGTACAAGGACGGCCACCCCGCTCTACAAGACGAGGGGCGCAATTACCGTCGCAGTTGAAAGACAAAAATCGTTGATTTATTCGGACAGGAATTACCGCCCGCTGGCTCACGCGCAGCAGCCCATAGCGCTCCCCATCAACGCAATGCGCCCGATTTTTTGATGGTCCATATGGGCACCGCCGTCAAAGCCAAGACAGTGACCAACTGCACCCACATCGTGCCTTCCCAAGATAACTCCGGCATGACATGGAAATTCTGGCCGTACCAGTTGATCAGGGCGGTACCGGGCACCAGCAAGGCCCACAAGACCGTAAATACTTTGGTCACGTTCAGGTCGCTCATGGCCACGGATTCACCGGCTGCACGCCAGTGAAAACGCTGGCGCTCGATAGCAAAGTGCGCACGGCGCTGCATGCCTTCCACGGCGGCAATCAGCTCGTCCACCCGGCTTAAGGCCATGCTTTGTGATTGGTAGACCAAGCGACGCAAACGCTGTGCCGCCTGCTCCAGATCGTCAATCGAATGCATGACGTAGGACAGGGGCTTGTGCAAGGTCGCCATATGGCTGTCCAGATCAATCATGTCCTCGGCACCCCGCGAATAATCCGTGCCTACATTGGACAGAAAGCCGCGCAGGGACAAGGTAGAGACGCTCAAGCCCTGATCAATACGGTCCAGCACCTGGGACGTTTGTGCCAACAATTGATAGAGCAGCGTCAAGGCCAATGCGTGCGAACTGCTCAAGGACATTTCCTGGGCGCTCAAGCGTTCCAGCGCCTGGCCCGGACGCAGCAGGCGATGGCCGGTTTCCACGGTGTACAGCGCTTGGGTATCGTCCCCCAGACACCAGATCAGATCGGACACCTGCACTTGATCGCCCTTCAGGCGCACACAGCGAATCCGCGTACTCATCCCCAAACTGGCCTGGGTTTGCGGTACCAGATCCACCTGATACAGCTTGCCCAAATCCTCCAGTGCCTGACGGTCGGGTGCCTGCAAGCGCCGCCAGGAAGCCATATCCTTGAAACGGGCCGTCATCGCATCCACCCTTTACGCTTCACATACGCCAAAGGAGCCAGGGCAAAAATAGCGGTCATCCCCATCACCAGCCACTCGCCACCCACAATTTCCAGCTCGGGCATATTCGCAAAGTTCTGTCCGTAGAAAGCAGCAATCAAGGTGGGCGGCAAGAACACGGCCGTCACCACCGTAAAAACTTTGATGACCTGGTTTTGCTTCAAATCCAGCGTGGTCATCAAGGACTGCTGCAGGTTGCGAATTTTGTCGTGCTGGAAACGGGCATAACGACGCAAGCTGTGAATGTCCGAAAGCAACATGGACAGGTTCTCGGCACTTTCGCCACCGGGAGTACGACGCAGCCAACGGCCAGCCCGTGCCAGCATCAACTGCCCTTCCACGGTTTTGGCCACCAGCTCTTCGGCTTCACCCAGACCAATAGCGGTACTGGCAATATCGGCCACCCCGGCCTGACGCCCCGAGGTATCAAAGCCACCACTGGCCGCCGCCACCGTATCGCTACGCTCATCCAGACGCGAGGCAACATCAGAAATCGTGGCACGAGCCTGATCGTTCAATGCTTGCAAAATCATGAACAAAATTGAGGCTGGGCTGGGTATTGCTTGCCCCGCATCCACCAAGGCATTCAATTGCTGGCTAACGCGCGCCAGCGTATCCACCTGCACGTCCTGCTCAACACTGATCAAACGATCTTTGCCCAGTGCAAACAAGAGGCTGGTTTCGCGGTACTGCTGGCCTTGGCGTATCACCATTTCCACGGGAATCAGGATAAAGCCGGCTTCTTCTGCCGCCGCCCGGCCCCGTTGAATCGTCAGATCCAGGCCCAGCTTGCTTTGCGCTGCGGCCAGTTCGTCGTGACGGCTGGCCGACAGTTGCAGCCAGGCGGTTTTCTGCCCGCGCTTGTCGCTCAGGCTGGACACCACCGCGCCCCCCTGTTTTTTATCAGTCATGGCTTAGTCCTCGCTTTGTACCTGTTCGGCTTCCGGGGAAACCATGTAATGACCATACAAATGCAGACCCGCAAAACTGCCCAGAATCAGGATGTACAGCACCACCACCGCAATCATGATTTCACGTTCGATATGTGCGGTACGTGGGCGACTGGCACGGGCCCGATCAATGGCCTGACGACGCTGCTGCACCGCTGCATTGGAGTCCGACTGCAAGCTCAAGTCTTCATTCCAGACCAGGCCACGCAGCTTGTCCGAACCTGCCGTGGCCACCTCGGTGCTGCTTTTCAATGTGTTCAACATACGAAATTCTTCCCATTCATTTAATTGTCAGAGGCAGCGAGCACGATGCTCGCCCAGGTGCGTTCTAGCGCAGCCAGCCCCGGTGTTTCACATAGATCAGTGGCAGCATGGAGAACAAGGCGGTGGAAATAATCCCCACCATTTCCGCGTGCTCCCATTGCAGAATCGGCATATAGGCAAAGTTCATGCTGTAGTAGGTGGAAATCAGCATGGCGGGCAGGAATACGGCAGTCACCACCGAGAACACTTTCACAATCTGGTTCTGCTTCACGTTCAGCGCCATATTGTTAGTAGTCTGCAAAAGGCGGACGCGGTCGTGTATGAAAGTCACCTGCTTTTCCACCGCCTCGATATCCTCGATCAAGGTATGAAACACGGGCTTGAGCTTTTCCTGATCAGCGGGCAAACGCGCCAGAGCATGACGGGCAGCCATGGCCAATTGCAGCTGGCTTTCCAAACAGTCAGACAGCAGCTCTTCCACTTCGCTCAGGTCCATCTGGGTGGACACCACATCGCTCACCCCGAAATCCCGGTCCTTGGTTTCCAAACTGTTAAGCACGGCATTGGTCTGGGTCAGCACCTTGCCCAAGTCGTGGCTTAAGGAATCCAGCAG
>SMEP01000197.1_pt1 | contig 18922 bp, 18 predicted proteins | sample 2456231 | NCBI WGS metagenome assembly SMEP01 (sample SAMN10132595, study PRJNA489261) | soil metagenome | isolation source: day1 control-silty clay loam soil ammended with raw manure from dairy cow... | place: USA | collected 2015-05-15
TATTGACTACCCCGCCATCCAGCCTGAGCACATTGAGCAGGCGGTGGATCATCTACTGGAGCTGGCCCGCCAAGCGGTAGACACTGTCTCCAACGACGATAGCGAACCCAGTTGGGACACCATCGTTGAGCCCATCACCGACGCCACCGAAACCTTGTATCGTGCCTGGTCGGTGGCCGGTCACCTGAATTCGGTCATCAACACGCCCGAGCTGCGCACGGTGTACAACCAGTGCCTGCCGCGCATGAGCGAGTTCTCGACTTGGGTGGGCTTGAACCGGCCGTTATTCCAGCGTTATCAGGCGCTGGCGGACAGCCCTGCATTTGCCTCGCTGAGCCCCCAGCGCCAACGCATCATTACCCTGGCCCTGCGCGATTTCCGCTTGAGCGGCGTGCAGCTTGAAGGGCAGGCGCGTGACGACTACGCCCGTATTTCCGACGAACTGGCTCAGACCTCGCAGCAATTCTCCGAGCACGTTCTGGACGCTATTGACCAATGGCATTACCTGATCACCGACCAGGCCGAGTTGGACGGCATCCCCGATGACGTTCTGGCTGCTGCCCAGCGTGCTGCCCAAGACAATGATCAAGCAGGCTGGCGTCTGACGCTGAAAATGCCCTGCTATTTACCCGTCATGCAGTACGCACGCAATCAGACACTGCGTGAATTGATGTACCGGGCCTACACCACCATTGCGTCCGAGCAAGGTGATGCCCAATTTGATAATTCCAAAGCGATTGAGACCTTGCTGGACCTGCGCGCCCAGGAAGCCAGCCTGCTGGGTTTTGCCAGCTACGCCCATATGCGTCTGGAAACCCGCATGGCTGACACCCCCGAACAGGTGATGAGCTTCTTGCGCGATCTGGCCAACAAAGCCCGCCCCTATGCCCGCCAGGACCTGGACGAGCTGCAAGCCTTCGCCCAAAAGGAACTGGGCCTGGAAACATTACAAGCCTGGGACGTGCCCTTTAGCGCCGAGCGCCTGCGCGAACAACGCTACGCCTATTCGGAAGATGAGGTCAAACAATACTTCACGGAACCGGCCGTCCTAAGCGGTCTGTTCAAAGTGATCCAGCGCCTGTTTGACGTGACGCTGCGTGCGGCCGACATCCCTGCCTGGCATCCCGCCGTGCTTCCTTTTGAAGTGATCGCATCGGATGGCAAGATCCTGGGCTATCTGTATATGGACCTGCACGCCCGCCAAGGCAAGCAAGGGGGTGCCTGGGTCGATAGCGAGCGTAGCCGCCGCCGTCTGGGCGACGATCTGTGCCTGCCGATTGCCTATCTGGTGTGCAACTTTGCTGAACCCCAGCCCGGTCGCCCTGCCTTGCTGACGCATGACGATGTGATCACCCTATTCCACGAATCCGGCCACGCCTTGCATACCCTGCTCTCGCGGGTGGATGATCCCGCTGCCTCGGCGTTCTCCGCCGTGGAATGGGACGCTATCGAGCTGCCTTCGCAGTTCATGGAAAACTTCTGCTGGGAATGGCCTGTCGTGCAAATGCTGACCGCCCACGTAGAAACCGGCGAACATCTGCCCCGCTCGCTCTACAACAAGCTGAATCTGGCCCGCAACTTCCAAAGCGGCATGCAAATGGTGCGTCAGCTGGAATTCTCCCTGTTCGACATGCTGATCCACTCGCGCGACAGCGGCATGAGCATTGATGCTGTCATGGAAATTCTCGATCAGGTACGTCAAGAAGTAGCCGTGCTGTTTCCACCCGAATGGCACCGTTTCCCGCATCAGTTCTCGCACTTGTTTGCAGGTGGCTATGGCGCGGGTTACTACAGCTACAAATGGGCAGAAGTCCTGTCGGCCGATGCCTACTCGGCCTTTGAGGAAAAAGCCTATACCCACTCAGATGGGGCGCGTGATACGCTCGACAGCAATACGGGGCATCGCTTCTGGCGCGAGATTCTGTCCGTAGGGGGCGAGCGTCCTGCTGCCGACTCCTTCCGCGCTTTCCGTGGCCGCAATCCCTCCATTACCGCCCTGCTCCGTCACAGCGGACTCACACCAGAGCCCGCCTAAACCAAGAGGACGTCTATGACACCCCGCCCAGCCCCGCCCATTCTTGTCTTGTTAAAGCAGTTTGGCCTGACGCTGGCGCTGGGCTTGTTCCTGGCAGGTAGCGTTGCCGCTGCCAATCTGCATCCCGTACGTGGCTTCCTGCCTGATCTGCGCTTTTCCCTTCAAGCTGCTGGCCCCAAAACCGTTACCCAGGACGACTTCAAAGACAAAGTCGTCATGATGTTTTTTGGCTATGCCAGTTGCCCGGATATTTGTCCGACCACCTTGGCTCAACTCGGTGCCGTCATGGACGAGCTGGGTCGTGATGCCGAGCAGGTGCGCATCATTTTTGTCAGTGTGGACCCCCACCGCGACACCCCCGATTCACTGGCCCGTTATGTAGCCGCATTTGATGGCAAACATACCGTCGGGCTGACGGGTTCAGAAAAACAAATTACGGATCTGGCACGCCGTTACCGGGTGGCCTTTCAAATCGAAAAGCCGGACCCCAATAAACCAGACAACTACGAAGTCTCGCACAGTCGTGGTGTGTACATTTTCGATCAGACAGGGAAGGCACGGTATTTGGCCCCTGATACGGAATCCGTACAGGTTCTGGCCGATGGCGTGCGTAGCTTGCTGCCATAGAGCAGCGCCAAGACCTGGCTTTTCCCACACATTAACTTGCCTTCTACATCGGTGAAAGCTGGGGGCAGCTTTTCGCGGTGCACCGCCAGACTTACCGATGTCCGTTCACTTGGTTCGCAAGGCCGACTGAGCCTGACGTAGGGCGGTACGCAGACCCTCTTCCAGTACCGGATGGTAAAACGGCATGGCCAGCATCTGATCCAGCGTCAGGTCCATCTGCAACGACCAAGCCAGCAAGTGAGCAATGTGCTCAGCCTGAGGCCCCACCATCTCCGCTCCCAGAAAGGTGCCATTCTTATCCGCATACACATGCAGCACACCACGGTTCACCAGCATGACACGGGCACGGCCTTGATTAGCAAAATTCACGCTACCCGTCACCGCACCTTCAGGCAATGACTTGAACGGCGTACCCACTACCGCCACCTGTGGGTCGCTGAAGATCACAGCCATACGGGCTCGACGCGCCATCGGCTCGTCCTGGCCATTGCTAACAGCCTGCAAAGCAGCCAAACGACCATCATCAGCGGCCTCATGCAAAATGGGCGCACGCTGATTGACATCTCCTGCCAAATAGATGGATGTGCGTTGAAGCTGCAGGCTGGCCGGATCATACACCGCACGTCCTTTGCTATCCCATTGCACGGGTGTGTTTTCCAGGCCCATATTGTCCAGTTGGGGACTACGGCCCGCCGCACCCAACACATAGTCGTAATCCTCGAGCACTTCCTTGCCATCAATCTGCAAACGCACGCGCGCTTTGCCCTCGACCAGTTCGCTACCCAGAACCGCCACATCGGCACGCAGGTTCAGTTCCTGAGTAAAAATGGCGCGTCCCGCCTCGCGTACTTCGGGATCCGACAGACCAGCCAGACTTTGACTACGATTGATAATAGCAACGTCCACGCCCAAGCGAGACAGAGCCTGACCGAGCTCCAGACCAATCACACCCGAGCCCACCACCAGCACCCGCGTGGGTAAGTCTGTCCAACTGAATACGTCTTCGTTGCTGATCAGTCGATCACCCAAGGCTTCCAGCTCTTTGGGACGCACCGGTAAGGAGCCGGTGGCAATAATCACATGGCCTGCGGTGATGCGGGTGTGATCGCCCACTTCCAGTACGTGTCCGGACACAAAGCGGGCATGGCCACGCACTTTATCTTCGGCATCAAAGCCTTCTACATCGTCAACCACAAACTGCACAAAGCGATCCCGTTCACGACGCACTCGATCCATGACCTCTTTGCCATCAATACGGATATCGCCATCCACATGCACACCAAAAGGAGCAGTATGACGCGCGTGATGCGCCGCGTCGGCAGCGGCAATCAGTAACTTGGACGGCATGCAGCCAACCCGTGCGCACATCGTGCCGTAGGGACCCGACTCGATCATCAGGGTTTTTTTCCCAGCCCGTTTGGCCGTACGATACGCTGTCATGCCCGCTGTCCCCGCTCCAATCACGGCCACATCACACTGAATTTCTTTCATATACGCTCCTTGGGTTCGTACTGGGGCAATCAGGGGCCTGATGACCTACCTCACCGCCCGTTCTACAATGTGCAGAATTGATCCTTTCAATCATAACGCAGTCCCCTTGCACTGCCCGAGGAAAGCCCATGCTGATTAGTGAAGCGGCCCGCCTAAGCGGCCTGACACCCAAGATGATCCGGCACTATGAAGACCTGGGATTATTGAATAGCGAGCGGGCTCCCAATGGTTACCGCGTTTACCAAGCTCAGGATCTGGATACTTTGCACTTTATTGTTCGGGCCAAGGACCTGGGCTTCAATCTGGCCGACATTCAGCAGTTGACCAGCCTGTGGCGCGATGAACAACGTCCCAGTAGCGAGGTCAAACAGCTGGCACAGTCCCATATCAAAACACTGGAAAGCCGCGCCGCCCTGCTGCTGGACATGGCCGCAAAGCTGCGTGTGCTGGCCGAGCAGTGCCAAGGGGATCACCAGCCTGACTGCCCGATTCTGGATGGTCTGGAGGGCGCTCATTGCTCAGGACATGGTCCAAGCAATTAACACACCACCCAAAGCGCATTGACGCGTGTGTAAAAAAAAAGCTTCTCAAGCCCTTGCCTGGGCCTGAGAAGCAGACACATTGCCTACCTCGAGCGCTTTTAAGAGCCTGCCACCAAGTTAGGCAGCCACACCGATACTTGTGGGAACAAAGTCAAAATAACAAGCACAGCCAAAGCCGTGAACAGGAAAGGCGCAATGCCCACCACGCCACGCTCCAAGGAAATTCGCGCCAACAAGGAGGAGATATTCAAACACAAACCTGCTGGCGGTGTAATCAAACCGATGCACAGGTTCACCACGGCAACCACCGTGAAGTGCGTGGGATCAATCCCCAGCTTCATGGCGATGGGATAGAGCACAGGAATCAACATCACTAGGGCCGCGTTGGTTTCCAGGAACATGCCCACAACCAGCAACAACACATTGACAAACAACAAGAACAACAAGGGGTTGCTGATGTTTTCCAAGACAAAGGCAGAAATGGCCTCGGGAATACTGACATACGCCAACAACCAGCTAAAAACACGGGCTGCTGCGACGATAATCATGATCACGGCAGTCGTATGGGCTGCGCTGACCAGGCTATCCACAAAGATTTTCCACGTGATCTGACGGTAGATAAGCGTACCGACTACCAGGGCATAAATCACAGCCATGATGGCTGCTTCGGTAATATTGAAAATACCGCTGCGAATTCCACCCAGAATAAAGACCGGCAGCAACAGTGCGAAGGCAGAGTTTTTAAACGTCGTCCAGATTTCTCGTCCCGAGGCTTTGCCTTGGGTCGGGAAATTATTGCGTTTACTGATCCACCAGCTCATCACCAACATGGACGTCATATACAGGACACCCGGCACAACACCGGCCAGGAATAAGGTTGTAATCGACTGTCCCGTCAGAACGGCCACGACAATGAACGGAATGGATGGCGGAATAATGGGAGCCACCACGTTCGCTGCTGCAATCACGCCGCCTGCAAAACCGGGAGGATAGCCGGAGCGGATCATGGCCGGAATCATGATGCGGCCCAAGGCACTGGTGTCTGCCACCGCCGAGCCGGAAATCCCGGCGAACATGCCCGAGGCCAGTACGCCACTCATGGCCAAGCCGCCTTTGAAGCGCCCCAACAAGGCATTGGCAAAATCCAGCAGTCGACTGGTCAACCCGCCAGAGGTCATCAGGCTACCGGCCAATACAAAGAAAGGGATCGCCAACAAGGAAAAGCTGTCCAGACCGCTGAATAATTGCTGGGGAACCGCCATCAGGCTGATGTCACCCAGTGCAGCATGAGGATGAGCGTAAGGAGGGTAATTAAGGTTACGGTGATCATAAAAGGTATTTTCCGTACTTAGGGATGCTCATCGGCACTGCCAGAGGTCCAATCGGGCTGTGTGCCCAAGCGGATCAACAGCAAAATCACTACGCACAAGCCCATCCCCAGCCACAAAGAGGCATATACCCAGGACATGGGAATATCCATGGCGGCCGACAGCTGAACAGCATTGATTTGCGCAAATTCCCAACCGTAATAGGTGATGCTTAGCAAGGTAGCCAACATCAACAAGTCGCGAATAACTAATACGCGTCGTTTAAGTTTTGTTGAAATGTGATCCAGCAAAATCGTGACCGTGACGTGCCCACTACGGCGCAATACGGCCGCACTGCCCAGCAAGGAAATCCACACCATCAAGAAGCGGGCTACCTCCTCACTCCAGGAGGACATATCTTTCAGGACGTAGCGCGAGAAGATTTGCCATGCAATAACCGCACACATTACAAACATCATGCTGCCGACAATCCAATCCAGCGCCTTTTCAATAACAGACGCGGTTTTATCGGCCCAGTTTTCTGTATTGGTCGGTACGTTGTTAGTTGTCATAACTTTTACCAGTGGGGCCGGGGCATGACGGCAGGCCATACCCCGACTTTTTCATTATTGAACGGCGCGGATCTTATCCAGCCAGACCTGCAGTTCAGGGAACTCTGCATCCATGGCTTGAACCTTGGTCGCAAAGGCCTCACGGTCTACCGTGTTAAATGCCATGCCTTTGCCGATCAGAAACTGCTTCATGTTTTCTTCTTCCACGATCATGCGATCCGTGGCTTCTTTCATCACACGCTCACCCTCTTCCTGCAGAATTTGCCGTGTTTCTTCTGGCAACTTCTTGAAATAAGCATCTGAGTAGATCAAGGTCATGGCGCCAATGGTGTGCTGGGTTTCAGCCACGTTCTTTTGCACTTCAAACAGATTGACGTTTTTGATCACTTCCAAGGGGTTTTCCTGGCCATCAATCATGCCGTGCTGCAAGGATGTGAACAGTTCAGCCATGCCCATCGGCACCGGGCTGGCGCCCAGTGTGGTCCAGGTGCTGCGGTACATACGCAGTGGCGGAACACGCATTTTCAGACCGTGCAAATCGTCTGGGTTTTGAATCAGGCGATTCGAGGTCAAGTAACGTGCGCCACGGTAGGCCGCGCCCATCAGCTTGAAGCCGCTTTCCTTGGCAATCTGGTCGTACAGCTCTTGCCCGACCGTGCCGTTATACACAGCACGGTAGTGGTCCATGTCGCGAATCAGGTACGGGTAGGCTTCAACACCGGCGGATTTGGCGTAACGGTCCAAGGCACCCACACTTTGCAGCACGATATGGTTGGTGCCCATGCGCAAACCCTCAATCGACTGAGGCCAGTCACCAGTCAAGCCGTTAGCATCAATATTAATTTTGATTTTTCCGCCCGAACGCTCTTCCACAGCGGCTTTAAAGCGTTCTGCGGTTTGGCCCCAATGATCTTGAGTCGCGTAAATATGGGCAAACTTCAGCGTTACGGGTTTAATTTCGGCGTGGACAGCCGCGCTGCCAAACAGACCAACAGCAGCAAAAACGGTAGCGAGTAGAGAAAACTTTTTCATGTCTTCCTCCGTATTAATGTTATGTGAGAAGAGGTGTTACGACTGAGCTAAAGCGCTGCCCAGAAAGCTCTGGTCATCCAGGGCCAAGGTCAGTGCGGTCAGTGCAGCCAAGTAGCTGTAATGACGCATGCCCATGCAAATGCCGGTTGCAGTATGTGTAAAGCTGGACTGAATGCTGCCACCACCCAAACCACGAGCAGCGCCTGCACTGGCCGCAATATTCGAGAAGTGCACTTCCATCACGGGCAATTCAGTGTCTTCCAATGCATGGCGCACACCTTCGCCAATGGTGGTCAAACCAGCGGGATTGATAAGGTAGCCATCCACACGATGTGCAGACTCGTGTATGTATTCCAAGATCTCGCCCATGTGGTTAGACGAAAAATTTTCCACTTCTACACCCAGCTGCTCGCCAAAGTTACGCACACACTCCTTGAGCTCGTCCAAGGACTGGATATTTCCATAGACTTTTTTGCTGCGCTTACCCAGGCTCGACATGTTCGGGCCATCAATCACAGCGATAAGATGTTTGCGGTTTGAAGAGCGGGTGACGGTAAAGTTATGTGCACTCATGCTTGGAAGCCCTCTTGCTTAATTTGTTTAGTTAAAACGCAGACCAGCATCCACGTTCAGTGTCTGGCCGGTGATGTACTTGCTGTCATCAGAGGCCAGGAACATGGTTGCGCCAATCATGTCGCTGACATCCCCTTTCCGTTTCAAGGTTTGGGCAGCGATGATGGCATCCCATTGCTCTGGACGAATGGTGTCGCGTGGAACCTCGGTCACGATGCCGTGCGGGCTGATCGCATTCACGTTGATGCAATGCTCGCCAAGCTCGGTTGCCAGCGCTCGGGTCAAGGCAACGACTGCGCCCTTGGAAGCCACGTAGTGTGCGTAATTAGCACGACCCGTCACCACCACGCTGGAAGAGATATTGATAATCTTGCCGCTTTGTTGCTTTTTCATGAAAGGCGACACAGCTTTGACGCAATTGAACACACCACGGGCATTTACACCCATGACGAAATCCCACTCGTGCGCATCGATTTCCTCAAAGGGCTTCATTTTCAAGGTAGAGAAAACGGCTGCATTGTTAATCAGCACATCCACCGTGCCAAATGCTTTCACCGCCTGCGCCACCATCTCAGTCGTGCTTTTATCGTCCGAAACGTCTACCTTCACAGCCAGTGCCTTGCCATTCTCCGCCAGAATCTCTGCAGCGACGGCCTGGGCTTTTTCAATGTTCAAATCAGCAATGACAACTGCCGCACCGGCCTTGGCAAATTCGTGTGCATAAGCACGACCGATACCTTGGCCAGCCCCCGTAATCAGCACTGTTTTATTTTCAAATCTCACGATAGTTCCTTATTTGTTTGGGTATTAATGTGTTCAGGCTGACAGGCGTAATGCGGCCATGCCACCATCAATATTGATAATGGTGCCGGTGTAGGACAGCGCCCCTGGATGGGCGACGTGGGCCACCAAACGGGCGACCTCTTCGGGCTGCACCATCTGCCCGGTCGGCTGGCGTCGATGAAACTCATTGCGCTTGCCTTCGGGGTCAGCCGTGCGATTAGCCAGCTCGGTCATAAAGGGGGTGTCTACCGTTGCGGGGGCGATACCCACCACCCGGATATGCTCGACAAGCAGATCAGCCGACATAGCCAGCGTCATAGACTGAATTGCTCCTTTGCTGGCCGAATACAGGGCACGTTCGGGCAAACCATTGATTGCCGTGCACGAGGACATATTGACGATCACGGCATGGTTCGACTGGCGCAAATACGGCAAGCACGCGCGGGTACTGCGCATATAGCCCAGAACATTGATATTAAAAATACGCAGCCAATCTTCATCGCTGCCGTCTTCTATCGTGCCCACGAAGCTCACACCGGCGTTGTTGATCAGTACATCAAGACGGCCATACTGCTGGACAAATCCGGCAACAGCCTGATTCAAGGACTCCTGATCAGTCACGTCCGCGATCAAGGGGGTCACCCCCTGAGGGATTCCCTTTGGCTGGCGGTCAATTCCACCAACAATGGCGCCCAGTTCTAACAGATGCTGGCAGACCGCCTGGCCTATGCCAGCTGCGGCACCCGTTACGATAACGATTCGATCTACAAAATCTGACATAGCCGTTCCTAGCGAAAGTGTGTGGCTCCAGATACCTTGAAATGCGTCATCAGTGCATCAATCAAGGTATCGGGTGGGGTAAGCGGCAACATATGCCCTGCCCCTTCAATAATGTGTAATTCAGTGTCGGTCTTGCCGGCCTGATGCAATGCTTCCAGGATGGCTTGCATAGCAGCGGCAGGCGTAGACAAGTCCTGATCCCCCGTCGCCAGCAAAGCGGCGGGCAACTGTGTCCCTAAAACCTCATAGCCAGAAAACTGGGCCAGACTTTGCCAACTGCTGACCAAGCTTTGGACCGGAACACGGTTCAGTTGCTGCTCTGCGTACTGCATGGCCTCCACAAGCGCGGGGCTTTCTTCCAAACCGCCAAACCAGCGCTGCAAGGTGCTCTCTACAATGCTCTGACGGCTCTCGTTCTGCATGGCCTGGGCACGCTCGCCAAACACGGCTAAACCCGTAGGGGGGCTGGCGATAATGCTCAGACTTTGCACCTTATGCGAGATGCTGTTACCCAATCGGGCGGCCGCCAAAGCAGCAATCACCCCACCCAGGGAATGTCCCAGCAAATGGACCTTGGCAAAGCGGCACGACTCCACCACCTGAACGGCATCGTCCACCAATCTATTCAAGTCAAACTGCGACAGTGCCAGCGCCGTGCCGTGACCACGCAAATCGTAGCTAAGGCAGGGATATGTCACAGCCAAGCGGTCAAACAATTTGCTGAATGAATGGGCTGCGACCCCGATGGAGTGCAACGCAATCACGCACTCATCGCTTGCCGTGCCTATATCTACCGAGAATAAGGAGCCTGGGTAATGCAAGGTAGCAAGCGGCGCTGTCATGCCTGACTACACGTACTATTCAGCAGAACGCCGTCACGCTGCAAAGACGACACAACATCAGCCGACAGGCTTAACCACTCGCTCAATACACGAACGTCATCCGCACCCTTCTTAGGAGGGAAGCTGGATGGCACAGGCTCTGCGCCCACAAACTTGATGGGATTGCCCACTACTTCAATGCTGTGCTCTTCATTTTGCAGCGCGAGAATCATGCTGCGCTCGGAAGCGCGGGCGTGCGCCAAAGCCTCAGGTACTGATTGGATCAGTGCAACAGGCACACTGTTTTCTTCCAGCAAGGGAATCCAATAGGCAGCCGCTTGTTGGGCGAACGCATTTTCCAGCAACTCCCACAGCGCTTCTTTATTCTTCAGGCGGCTGGAGCCATTTTGGAAACGCTCATCCTCAATCAGGTGCTCCAAACCCAGTACACGGCACAAGCCTTGCCACATTCTGTCGGTATTGGCCGTGACTACAAACTCCCGACCATCGCCACCGCGGAACGAGCGGTACGTCGGGATGGAATCATGTTTGGCGCCTTGCGGGGCGGGGATTACATCGGCGATCAAGGCATAGGCGCTTTGGTAGGACAGCATGGCGAGCTGGCAGTCGAGCATGGCCACATCAATAATCCGTCCGTTCCCGCTCCGTTCCCGGTCGGCCAGGGCGGCATTAATGGCGATCGTCGCGTACAGGCCAGCTACCGTATCACCGGCGGGAATACCTAGCCGCACGGCCGGTCTACCCTCTTCCCCCGTCAAACTCATGACACCGGACAAGGCCTGCACGATCATGTCGTACGCAGGTTTGTCACGATCCGGTCCTGTCTGACCAAAACCACTAATAGAGGCCCAGACCAGCCCGGGGTGTTCCTCGCACAGCTTTTGGGGGTCCAGGCCCAAACGTGCTGCCACGCCGGGACGATAGTTCTCTACAACCACATCCGCTTTCAGGATAAGTTGTCGAACCAGATCCAGCCCTTCGGCGGTTTTCAAATTGACCGCCAGACTGCTTTTATTACGGTTGATGCTGAGATAGTAGGCACTATCCTCGCCCACAAAATACGGTGGAATACCACGGCTGGAGTCACCTTCCGGTGCCTCGATCTTGACCACTTCAGCGCCCAAATCCCCCAGCACCTGAGTGCAGAAAGGACCAGACAAAAACGTGGTCAGGTCTATGACCTTGTAGCCTGCCAAGGGCTGGGCGGTAGTGCTAGAACTCATCATTTGGTTTTTCTATGTCGGTATCCGAACATCTCGGACAATTTTTCGGCATGGTGAATAACGGCTTCAGTAATCGCACTCAAACCAGCACTGGGTACACGGGTGGTCGGCATGGTCAAGCAAATACAGCCCACAATCCCGCGGTTATCGAATACAGGTGCGGCTACCCCGCGTGCGTCGGGCAGCTTCTCACTCATGCTGTGGGCATAGCCGTTTTGGCGTACCTCAAGCAGATCAGCCAACAAGGTCTCCAAGGGCGGCAAAGGCGCATCCTGGGCGGGTGAGGTTTCAGCCTTGGCATAGACACGCTCTATCGTGTCCTGATCCAAGTAAGCCAGAATGGCCTTGCCGGACGCGCCCCACACCAAGGACATGGGTTTATGCAGATCGATCTGGTATTGCAGCTTGTGCTCGCCCCTGGCGATGGCCGCAAAGTTCATCGCCGACTCACTGACGGCATACATGCCAAACAACACGGTCTCGTTGAACTCGGACGCAATCTCATCCAAGGACTTTTGCGCCAGAGCCGGTCTGGATTCCGCGCTCATGACTTGTGCCGCTACTCGGTAGAACTCAGGCCCAATGCTGTACAAACCACTTCCACCGCTAGCTACCGCAACAAAATCGTCCTTGCGCAGCAAGTTGAGCAAGCGGTGAGCCGTTGACGGGGCCAAGCCCATTTGCTCGGACACCTGTTTCACGGTCACCGGGCCATTGGACTCGGCCAAGACGGCCAGCAGCTGTAGCGCACGGCTCACGGTTCCGGTTGAGCTAGCAGGGGTAGAAGTGTTTTGTGTGGTCATACCTGGGCTTCAAAAATATGGATTGCACAAGCACCATGATCCAGGCCCGCAATCCCGCCACCCGTGACGTGAGTCAAGGCGTAACGCGCATCGGGCACCTGACGTTCTCCGGCTTGATGTGTCAGTTGCCAGTACATTTCCACGGCCTGGGCTACACCACTTGCCCCCACCGGGTGACCTTTGGCCAGCAAACCGCCACTGGGGTTCACCACCACGTCGCCGCCGTAAGTACTACGGCCATCCAGCAAGAACTGAGCAGACTGTCCAACTTCACACAAACCTAGTGCTTCGTAATAAATAAGTTCGGCGATTGTAAACGCGTCATGCAGCTCTACAGCGTTCAAATCCTGAGCCGTGATTCCTGCCATTTTGTAGGCATCACGGGCGGATTCAGCCGAGATCTCAGGACGGGTCATATCGCGAAAACCGCTGGTAGCCTGACCGGAATGCAGAACGGAAGCCGCGACCCGCATGGCAGGTTTCTGCAAACGCTTCAAGGCACGTTCCGACACCATGATCAGGGCCGCAGCGCCATCACCTGTAGGGCAACACTGCAACAAAGTCAGCGGGTCGCAAATCGGGCGCGATGCCAGCACCTGCTCGACAGTCAGGGCATCCCGATACTGCGCATAGGGGTTATGTTTGCTGTGTGTACGCGCCTTGACACTGACTTGCGCCAAGATCTCTGGCCCCAGATTACGCTCATGCAGGTAGCGGCGAGCACGCATTCCATACACCGCTGGCATGACCAAACCTTGCTGCACTTCGGGGTCTTCCTGCACCAAAGGCAAGGTGCCGCCACCGAACTGGGTCAGCTTGTCCACACCAATCACCAGCACGATGTCGTGTCGACCTGCCTGAATATCTTTCCAGGCCAAGTGAATGGCCGTTGCGCCACCTGAGCAAGCGTTATCGCAATTGACCACCGGAACGGTGCCAATACCGATTTCTTTCACCAGGCGCTGCCCAGTCAACATACCGCCAAAGGCATGACCGCAGACCACCGCATCAATCTCATCGGCCTGCACGCCTGCACTGGCCATGGCGTTCAGGATGGCTGGCAAGGCCAAACCGGTATAGCTGGACTCTTTATGACGTGCCATAGGAATCATGGCTGCGCCCACTACATACGCTTCACTCACCTGACTTCTCCGCCGATGTAGGAGTTACAAACCAGTCAACGCCATCTGTGGCGGTGCTGACGGGCATATCGCAATACAAAGCACTCACGTCTTCACAGCGCACATGAGCAAGCACACGCACCCCGTTGGGGAAATCCACATAACCCAAGGTGTAAGGCGTGGCGCGTGCTGCGGAAACATGAATAGTGGAAAAGCTGTAGAGCTTCCCAAACGGGCCGAAGAACATTTCCTGCATATCACGGGCACCGCTTTCCATGCAGACCTCACGCACCGGAAAAGCCTTGCTGCCGCTGGAGCGGCTCTCGCTGCCACGTAACAACACAGCGCCTTCATTGACGACAAACTGGCTGGGCTGATCAGACGCAATATCGTGTATCGGCTGTGCGTTTTCACCGAACGCCATTGCGCTGGGCAGCACAGTAGATTCATTAGCTTGCATGAATTAATCCTTGCAACATTAATTAACTTGATTCCAAAAATGCTCAATCTGCCGTGCGAACATCTCAGGCGCTTCCACCGGCGGGGTATGGCCTGAATGCTCAAACACCGTATGCGTGCTGTCAGCAAGCAAGCGGTTCATATGCTCCATATCAGCCGGCTTTTTTGCTCTGTCCAGGGCACCACTAATCAACAGGTGGGGGGTGCGGTTACTGGCCAGATAGGACTGATAGTCAGGACGGGAAAACACACCGTTCACAGAGTTGGCGATCTCTGACGGTAAAGCGCCAAAGTAATTACGCCACTGCTCGCACTGAGCACGCGCAGCGGTCTCTGTACTGTTGAGGAACGCGTCCCCGAACATGGTTTCCAGCAAGGCCGATGCATACGGTGCGCCACCGTCACAACGCAGCCGCGCCTCCAACTGGTCAAAGCGCTCTTTCTGCTGCTCAGCCAAAGAGGTGCAGCAGGACAGGACGGCAGAACGAACCACCGTTGGCGCGCACTGCATCAGTTCTTGCGCCACATAGCCACCCATGGAACTTCCCACGACATGCAAGGCAGAAAGCTGCAATGTTTGGGCCAGAAAGGCGTAGTCCTCTGCCAGCTGACGCATGGTGGCGGGTTTCTGGCCCGCGGTACTCAAACCCTGATTACGGTGATCGGGGCAAATAATGTGCCATTCGTCTTGCAATGATTGAATCATTGGCTCAAACATATCGGCATTGAAAAACAAGGAGTGCAACATCAATACCGATGGACGCGACGCGCAGGGCTGACCCATTTCTACGTAATGTAGTTGGGCTCCGTCGGGAAGCATCAGGGGCTGTGTGCTAACTCGTTTCATTGTTTTCCTGTTAATATTCCGATTAACGGAATGTCATTCTAATCTATGGAATAATGATAAAAGCGGTCCCTCAGCATGCCTATCAGTACAAACCCTAGGCCATATCAAAAAGCCGCTTAAGCGTCGCGGCTGTGGGCTTGAATATTCGCGCGGCTTTCCTCTTTCCTCTCTACACGACGGCCCCAGTAACCAAAACGTCAGGCAAAAAAAAGCCCAAATCCGGTAAGGACTCAGGCTTTTTACACGTCACATAGTCGTCACCCCTCAGGGTGACGCCAATAAAACCGACGCTATCTTAGATTCGGCTCATCATCAAGCAGTCGCTTAGGCCGCTTGCCACTCAGTCAGGAACTGTTGAGGCTCGGGACGCTGCGCAGGGCCCAGCTTGTGAATGGGCGTACCCACAGACACAAAGCCCAGAAATTGATAATCCAGGGAGTCAAAACCCAGAGCCTCGGGGACTTCTTCCCCATAGGTGCCCAGACCTGTACTCCAGAACGCACCAAAGCCCAGTTGATGGGCGGCGTGCAGCATATTGCTGACAGCGGCACCAGTAGCCAGCACACGTTCCAGCTCAGGGATTTTTTCTTCACCATGATCGATGTGGCTGGCCACGGCGATCAGCATGGGGACTTTGGCCAACCAGGCACGTACGCTGGCGGCTTTTTGCTCGGTCAAGGGATTACCGGCACGTTCGTTGGCCGCAATGGCCAGCTCGCCCAAGGCTTGCACGTTTTCGCCACGGATCAGGCAAAAGCGCCAGGGCTGCAAACGGCCATGATCGGGCGCGCACATGGCGGCACGCAAAATCAGGTCCAGCTCTTGCTCACCAGGGCCAGGGCTTTGCACCAGCTTGATGGAGCGGCGGGACAATAAAGGATCAATGGTACTCATAGTGCTTCCAGAATCAGTTAAGAGTGCCCTGCCTTCAAGGCAGGGCTCAGTCAGGCTTGACCAGGGGCGCAGGCTTGCACCAGCAAGGCTTTCATATCGCGCACCGCTTTTTCCCAACCATCAAAGACAGCCTGGGCAACGATGGCGTGACCAATATTCAGTTCGGACAGACCCGGCAAGACAGCAATGGCCTGTACGTTGCCATAATGCAGGCCATGGCCCGCATTTACACGCAAACCTTGCGACACACCCTGGGCGATGCCAGCGCGAATACGCTCCAGCTCGCTGGCAGCTTGTGCGGGCGTTTGAGCGTCCGCATACGTACCGGTATGCAACTCAATCACGGTTGCACCCACTTGGCTGGCGGCCTCGATTTGAGCAGGGTCGGCATCAATGAAAAGCGAGACACGAATACCGGCTTCTTGCAGCTGCTGTACAGCAGCCTTGACCTGATCCAGACGGCCGACCACATCCAGCCCACCTTCGGTGGTCAGTTCGGCACGGTGTTCGGGGACCAAGCAGACATCATCGGGCTTGATGCGGCAAGCGATGTCCAGCATTTCGGTGGTGATGGCGCATTCCAGATTCATCCGGGTACGCAGCACGGGGCGCATGGCCTCGACGTCGGCATCTTGAATATGACGCCGGTCTTCACGCAGATGTAAGGTGATCAGGTCCGCTCCGGCTTCTTCTGCTCGCAAAGCGGCCTGAATTGGATCAGGGTATGTGGTCAAACGCTGCTGGCGCAGCGTCGCCACATGATCGATATTGACGCCCAGTTCTAACATTCCCCAAGGACCTCCGTAGTTTCAGGGATGAATGACCAGACGTATTATCGCCTGTTTATTCCGGCGCTGTCCCGGCGTCCTGGGTCTTTGTTTCAGGCTTGACGGTTTCTGCCGTCCAACCGCCACCTAAAGCCTTATACAACTCCACCCGGTTCATCAGGGAATTCAAACCTGTCTGGATATAGGCTTGACGGGTGCTGTACAGGCTGACTTCAGCCGTTTGCACCTGCAAGAAACTGTCTATACCCACTTCGTAACGCAGCTTGGCCAGACGCAGACCTTCGCTTGCCGCCTGGTCAACCGCTTGCAAGGCATCAATCTGCTGACCATAAGTGGCTTCGCCCGCCAGAGCGTCGGCCACTTCACGGAAGGCCACCTGAATGGTCTTCTCGTACTCGCTGATGGCGATATCACGACGGGCCTCGGCCAGATCCAGATTGGCCCAGGTACTGCCCGACAGCAGCGGCATCGTAATTTGTGGCTGGAACTGCCAGTAACGGTTACCCGAACTGAACAGACCACCCATCTCGGGGCTCATGAAACCCAACAAACCGGTCAGGCTCAGACGCGGGAAGAAGGCCGCACGGGCGGCACCGATGTTGTAGTTGGAGCCGCGCAAAACGTGCTCGGCAGCCACAATATCAGGACGACGTTCCAGCAGCTCTGCCGACAGACCCACGGGCAAGCTGGGCATCAGCTGCGCACGGGTAAACGGTAAGCCGGACGGCAGGTTGTCAGCGATCTCACCCCCCAACAACACTTGCAAGGCGTTCAGGGCACGTTGGCGATCTCGCTCCACGGCCTGCATATCGGAGAGCACCGTGTTGTATTGCACCTTGGCCTGATTCAGGTCCAGTGCAGACACCGTACCCGCATCGAACGAGGACTGCACCAGTCGCAGTGTCTCTTGACGGCTGCGCAAGGTGCTTGCCATCAGTGCGTGCAGCTCTTCAGCCGCACGTACCTTAAAGTAGGCTTCGGCGGTACCCGCTACCAGCGCGATATGCGCCGTGAGTTGAGCCTGCTCGGTCGCAAAGAATTGTTCACGAGCCGCACGGGCCAAATCACGTACCCGGCCAAAAAAGTCCAGTTCAAAGGCAGTGATACCCACACCCGCCTGGTAGGTACGCGTCACCGGAGCGGAATTGGGGCCTGCTGGACGTAGCTCGGCCGGAGTATGAGTGGCCTGCTGGGCCGCTTGCACACCAATGCTGGGCAACTGGTCACTGCGCGCCACACCGTACATGGCACGTGCTTCTTCGATACGCTGCGTGGCAATACGCAAGTCGCGGTTGTTTTCCACGGCCTGCTCAATCAGGGCATGCAGGCGTGGGTCCGTGAAGAACTCGCGCCAGCCCAGGTCAGCCACCTGCCCCGCATCCGCCTGGCCCTGCTGGGCCAGAGGGAATTGCGCGGGCACGGGAGCGTCGGGCCGTTCGTACTTGGGAGCCAGGGAGCAAGCCGACAAGGCAAACGCCACAGCCAGCACCAAAGGGCTACGTAAAAACATGCTAGACATCAGTGCTGTCCTCCTTGCGAACCAGCCTCTTGCGCACCCTGCTTGGCCAGTTCTTCCTCATGCAATTTGGCGGCTTCGCCAAACAAACGAGGTTTGGTTTTAAAGAGCTTGAGGATGACGACAAAGAAGGTCGGTACCATCAAGACAGCCAGCGGTGTTGCGGCCAACATGCCACCCAACACACCCAAGCCAACGGCGTTCTGGCTGGCGGCACCCGCGCCAGAGGAGGTAGCCAAAGGCACCACACCCAGCACAAAGGCGAAGGAGGTCATCAAAATAGGACGGAAACGCAAGCGGGAGGCTTCCAAGGTCGCGTCGATCAGGGTTGCACCCCGTGCGTAGGCATCCTTGGCGAACTCCACAATCAGAATCGCGTTCTTGGCTGAGAGGCCAATCACCGTCACGATACCCACCTGGAAGTACACGTCGTTAGGCATACCCAGACCGGATACAAGCAAGACCGAACCCAGCATACCCAGTGGCACAGCCAGCATCACGGACAGCGGGATAGCCCAGCTTTCGTACAAGGCTGCCAGCAGCATGAACACCACCAGAATGGCCAGACCCATCAAGATCCCGGACTGACCTGCAGCCTGACGTTCCTGATAAGACAGACCGGTCCAGTCCACACCCAAGCCGTTAGGCAATTGCTTCATCAGGTTTTCCATCTCGATCATGGCTTCA
>SMEP01000157.1_pt1 | contig 18798 bp, 15 predicted proteins | sample 2456231 | NCBI WGS metagenome assembly SMEP01 (sample SAMN10132595, study PRJNA489261) | soil metagenome | isolation source: day1 control-silty clay loam soil ammended with raw manure from dairy cow... | place: USA | collected 2015-05-15
GAATGTTAGCTTTTCTAAGAAAAAACAATGCTGTACGTGCCCCAATCGGAATGGCTGCGGCTTCCTCATAAGTTAAATTGGATGGTTTAAAAGTTACTGGTCCATCTTCGTGCAAACACTTATATTCTGCATAAGCACCAAAACCTGTCAAAGATGCTGCAAAAACCTGGTCACCTTCCTTAAATCGCTTGACATCTTTCCCTACTGACTCAACTTCTCCAGCTAACTCCATCCCTAAAATCTCTTTTTTGGGTCGTTTGAAACCGAGTGTGATTCGAGCAGGCAGCCAAAAAGCAGGAGGAACTGTAAAACTTCGTGACCGAATATCTGCTACTGTTACAGTTGTCGCTTTTACTTTTATCAAAATTTCATTTTCCTTGGGAACAGGTTTTTCTACTTCTTTCAGTTGAAGAACGTCGGGGGAACCGTATTTTGTATATACAATTGCTTTCATTTAAACTCCTCCAATTCGCATAATCCTTAATATTATATGAACTATGCGAATAATAAGAACATTACGTTTCGCTAATCTAAAACTGTACTTATTGCACTAACTTGCATCAATAATTAAGGTGTAAACCTTCACATTAACCATTTTACTTAAAGATGTTATTATACAATCTGGCGCTTATATACTACAATTATTCAACTAAACTGTACCGTTACTTCAATAACTTCAACAAGAAATTCTTTTTTAAAACAATAAGAAAAAACGAATTCCAAAATTGGAATCCGTTCTTCGTAAGTTATTATACCAACTCCAACCAAGCAACAGCTTCACAATGTGTCGAGTGTATGTGGCAACACATTGGTGCTGGTGAGTTTAATTATTTTGGCTTAGATCCTATTTAAATGGAATCGAGCCCATTTTCTTTTTCTTCTTCAACTGATTCTTATTCAATAAACGCGCCCTTTAATGGAATAACATAAATATTTAAAAGAGCTAGAGCTTTAGAAAATAAGATTGACCTAAATCTCACTATTTTATTTCCTTATCATTTTTATCCCTAATAATAATTTCGTAGGGAATTTCTTCAATCGATAACTCTTCTCTTTTCAACTCTATGATTTTATCTACATACTCTGTAATTTCATTTATCTTTTTATCAGAATTCCCGAACCATTTAGACGAATGGATGTTAGTTTTAATAATAATTTGTAATGGTTTAGGGTGGAATGAATAGGCAAACCCCCGATATTCCTTAAACCTCTTGTTCGTTTCTTCACTTATCGCACTAAAGATTGGTTGCCATTTTTGATCACGTATCGCACTTTCGCTTTTTTTTCGTAACTTAACCGTATATTCTAAATCCGTTTTTGAGAGAATCATTTGATCGAGGATTTTTTCGAGTTCTTCAATTTCTTTACTTTTCCCGAAATCTTCCTTCATTCCTTGCATTTCAATAAGGATTTCATTATTCGAATTAGTTGAGATTGAATTAGGAGGGTATCCCCTTTCCTTTAATAAAGCCGAAATTTCTTCAATTACTTCCATCATAGTTTTCCTTTGCTTTTCATCTTCTTCACTAAATGCAGGATAGTTATCGAGAGCAAGAAAATCTACTGTATAATTTTGAAACCCAATCTTTTTTGCCGTGTTATGGATGATCTTTTCAATGTTTGTTTTATTGGCTTCTAAAAATGCCTTATTCTGAACCTGCACAGTTACGTTTCGTTCTTCATGTGAAAAACCTAAACCAACTTTAAACCCATTATCGTTTAGTTCCTTAGCACTTTTTGTTAAAAACTGCTCTAATTTCTTTTTTTCCGCTTTCGTTTCTTCCATACTTTTAACTAATGTACTTTCTATTGCTTCCGTATTTACAGATGCTGATTTATTTGAATCTTTTTTAAGTAACATATTAGATGCCGTAATTATGAGTAATAACACAACAAAACCTGTTAGGACTTTTTTCAAAATACCGCCTCCCATTAAGAAGGTATGTCGATTTTTTTACATTATTCTCATTGCCATTCCACATAATTGTAAATGTAATTTAATTGTACTTCATTACTTTATCCCACTCGCGTTATTCAACAGTATGGCCCGATTGTTGAACAAAACTAACTACAATTATTAAACTAAACTGTACCGTTACTTCAATAACTTCAACAAGAAATTCTTTAATTCTTTTTTAAACAATAAGAAAAAAACAAACGAATTCCAAAATCAGAATCCGTTCTTCGTAAGTTATTATACTAACTCCAACCAAGCGACAGCTTCACAGTGCATCGACTGTATGTGGCAACACATTGGTGCTGGTGGGTTTAATTATTTTGGCTTGGTCCCTATTTAATTGGAATCGAGTCTATTTTCTTATTCTTCTTCAACTGATACTTATTCCACAATCGAATCCGTCTGTTGAACATTGAAAATACAAAGAAACACAAAATGGCTCTTTGGTTATTGTATGTACTAAAGCTACTCTTTTATTTGAAGTAACCAGCAATTCAAATTGTATTAAATGGTGGCGATTTCAGGTATTCAATGAACTTTTTCGTAGCTGGAGCAAGGGTTTTAAAATTAGTAGAAGCAATGCCAATTGTTCGGAAATTTTCTCCCTCTAACTTAATCGTTCGAACGTTCGTTGGAACCCGATGCAAAACCATTTCAGGTAGTATACTAATTCCCATACCATTTGCAACCATTGAAATAATTGCTTGGTCATCTGTCAGTTCAAATTTTATATTAGGGGTAATATTATGTTCTTTTAATATTCGTATTAGATCGTTATCACTCCCCTTTTTCGACTTGATTAAAGGGTCCTCTTTAATGCTTACAAAACTAATCTCATTCTGATCCGCAAGAGGGTGTTCATCTGAAAGAACACAGAGCAATCTATCCTTTTTTAAGGGGATCGCTTCAAGATGTTTCGAAGTTGGTAGAGACACGAAACCAATATCAACCAAACCAGTTGATATCCAATGCTCGACATCATCATAATCCCCCTCTAGGAGTTTGATCTCGATAGAGGGATAACACTCAGTAAACATTTTCATGATTTCAGGCAGCCAGTGAATGGACACACTTGAAATCGTTCCAATCCGTACTGTACCAATTTCAAGTCCATTGATATTCGCTATTTCTTGAATCATTTCTTCGTTCCACTTTAGAATTTCGCGTATGTATTTTAAAACGTGCTCCCCATTACTGGTCAAATGGATACCTGAGCGTCCACGTTTGAGGATAGAAAATCCCCATTCTGACTCAAGGCTAGTAATGGCATGACTCACGGCAGATTGACTTAAACCAAGTGTTTCACTTGCTCTCGTAAGGCTCCCCAATTCCACAACAGTACTAAATATCTCATACTTAACAAGAGACAGTTTGATCACTCCTTTTACTTGAAAATTATTCATGTAAAACTTTAGAAACATTCATTTTTCTTATACTGATTTTACAATTATACTTAAAAAAATTCTATTTGTAATAGGTTAGGAGATCAAAAATGAATGGCAATAAATTTTCTGAAATAATAAACCGTATAGGATCAGACACTCAATTAAAGGCAAATTTTATGATGCTGATTGTAACTATGTGTTGGGGTTCATCTTATTTGTTTATGAAGATGGGGCTCGATTCTTTTGAAGGGTTTAACTTGATAGCACTACGTTTTGGCATTGCCTTTATTTTAGCTGGAGCTATATTTTATAAGCGTTTAATTCGCATTAATTTTAAGACGTTTTTTTATGGATTTATATTAGGCACACTGCTTTTTTTAATGATGTTTGTTGTCACGATTGGATTAAAATTCACGTCTATTTCAAATGCCGGATTTCTATTTAGTCTATCTGTCGTCTTTGTCCCATTGTTACTAGCGATATTTTTTAGAAAAAAACCAGAAAAAAAAGTGGTATTGGGCGTATGCTTCACTATTACAGGTATTGCACTTTTAACATTAAATACTAAATTAACAATCAATACCGGAGACTATCTAGTGATTATGGGTGCAATATTTTATGCGATCCAAGTTATTGTTACAGATAAGTTGACGAAAAAAGTCGACTCAATCACACTTGGAATTTTACAACTGGGGTTTGGAGGGGCATGGGGACTACTATTCTCACTAATTTTCGAAAAGCCTCATCTGCCAGGTAATACTGAAGCATGGGTATCCATCATGGCATTAAGTATCCTTTGCAGTGCGATTGGATTTATCGGCCAAGCTGTAGCACAAAAGCATACCACTCCAACGCACACAGGTCTTATTTTTTCATTGGAACCGGTTTTTGCAGCGTTATTTGCTTTTATTTTTATCGGTGAAATCCTTCCAGCAAAAGGATACATTGGGGCAATTCTTATCTTGATAGGTGTATTAACTGCTCAGTTCAATTTCAAGAAGCCATTTATGGGGAAAAGATTCAATCAATCAGTTGACGGGTCTAAAGTGTAGCTTAATATCCAATGCCTAAAATATTTGTCTAACTTTATTGGGTCAGTTCAAATTCGTTCTTCTTTTGAAAAGCTAGCAATGGATTATCTAAAGGAACATGTAAATGATTTATTAGACCTTTACAATGGACAACAAGACACTGCTACACCTTCTACTACGGAGGATGAAAAATAATGAAATGTGCTGTTTATGTCCGTGTTTCAACAACAAATGAGGGGCAAAAAACTTCTATCCCTTCTCAAATTAAGCACTTTGAATAGACTCGTTAATTAAAGAGTTAAATTCATCTGAAATAAAGACAGTTGAAAGTAGAGCAACCGTTGAAGAAGTAAAATCCTATGTTCTTACACAATTAACCCATAAAGAACAACTTACAGAGCTTACCCCATCGATTTTAGCTCGCTTTATCCATAAAATAATAGTAAAAGCAGACGGTCAATTAGAGGTGCATTATCGCACTTCTAAACCGTCTGCTTTTTATGTTTCAAGTAATATTCAATTACCTATACCTAAAAATCGTCGAAAAAAGAACGCTTAAATAAGTTTAGTCAGCTAGTTCTAGCCACGCACAGCACTCAACGTGTGTAGTATGCGGGAACATATCTACTGGCTGTATTTCTTTCGTCTTATAGCCACCATCTTCTAAAATGCGAAGATCGCGTGCGAGTGTGCCTGGATTACATGATACATAGACAACACGCTTCGGCTTTTGCTCAATAATTGTGTTTAGCAGTGCCTCGTCGCAGCCTTTGCGCGGTGGGTCTACTACTAATACATCGGCAACTTTACCTTCTTTATACCAGCGTGGAATGACTTCCTCGGCTGGGCCTGCTTCGAAATACGTATTCGTTAAGCCGTTTAGCTCCGCGTTACGTTTTGCGTCTTCAATCGCTTCCTCAACAATTTCAACACCCATGACTTGCCCTGCTTTTTGTGCTAAAAATAGCGAAATTGAGCCAATACCGCAGTATGCATCAATGACACGCTCCGAACCTTTAAGCTGTGCATAATCAAGTGCTTGTTTGTATAGCACCTCTGTTTGAACTGGGTTTACCTGATAGAAAGAACGCGCTGAAATTTCAAAGCGTACATCGCCGATTTTATCCTCAATCGTGTCCTTGCCCCAAAGTGTTACGGTTTCGTCACCAAAAATCACATTTGTTTTTTCGCCGTTGATATTTTGAACAATCGACGTGACGTTTGGTACAAGCTCGCGTAATTTATCAACCGCCGCTTCTGCTTGCGGGAATTTTTTTGTTTTCGTTACTAGTACGATCATCACTTCGCCTGTTGCATGCGCTTTACGAACAACGACATGGCGCAGCATGCCTTGATGTGATTTTTCATCATACGGGCGAATGCGTAATAACGCTAATTCATCCTTTAATTGCCCCATCATCACGTCTGCTTCACCTGATTGGATTAAGCAACGCTCCATGTTAACAATTTCGTGTGACTTCGTTTTGTAGAAGCCGGCAATTGCGTCGCCCTCTTCATTTTGTGCAAATGGAATTTGAGATTTGTTGCGGTAATGCCACGGCTCTTCCATTCCTTTTACCGGAAGTACTGGCGCGTCGATTTTACCGATGCGTTTCATCACGTTTTCAACCATCGATTGTTTCCATTTTAATTGGCCTTCATACGAAAGATGCTGTACTTGGCAGCCACCGCATTGTGCGAAATATTGGCAAGGTTCGTCTACGCGGTCTGGTGATTTTGTTATAATTTCGACAACTTTTGCAAAGCCGTAATTTTTTAATGTTTTTACTACATGTACTTCTGCTGTTTCTCCAGGAAGTGCGCCTGGAATAAATAATGGATAGCCGTCGATTTTTGCAACGCCATTGCCATCATGTGTTAAATCTTCTATATAAACCGTTGTACGATCATTCTTTTTAATTGGTGCAGTCATGTCAAATCGTCCTCTCATTTCAATCTCTCTATTGTACCATGTCGCTCTAAAAATGTACTCGCCGAATATCCCTCTTTTAATTCTGATAGTTCCGTCTATTTTAAATATATGGCATTTATTTGAAATAAATATTATAATTTATTATTACCAATTAATTAAATAACTTACTTTAAGGAGATAATATATGTCAGTTCGAACGAAATTGAATTTAGGCTTTGTTACGATTTCTACACTTATGCTGATTGCTGTCGTTTTTGCATCTGTTCAATTTTCCCGTATCGGTAATGACGTATCAAATGCTGTCGATGTTCAAATGGCGCAAATTCAACGTGTTAACGATATTCAACAAAATTTACTGTCACAAAGTATTTCAGCACGTGCTTATACGATGGATCCATCTCAAAAAAATCTAGATGCCATTACCCAGTATGCGACAAATCTTACCGAGCTTATTTCTGAAGTTGAGCAGCAAAACATGCTAAAGGATGCGACTGGGCCCATTGCCAATTTAAAGGATCAACATGCGATGATTGATAATTTAATCACAACAATGATTACAGCGATGCAAAGCCGTGACGTTTCAACAGCACTTTCGATTGTGAACGGTGATTACAATTACACAAGTTCTTTCACCCATGATTTAACCGAAAAAATTGAAGTGCTTGAAAATGAAGCACTTGCGTCGATGGTTGCCAAAACACAAGCAAAAATCAAATTTTCAACGATTGTCTCGATTGTCTTTATTTTCATTACAGTTATTGTCGCGAGATTTTACATGTTCTATACAAATCGTGGCATTACAAAGCCACTTCATATGATTTCAAAGGATTTACAACAAATGGCGAATGGTGACTTGAATGTCGAACATCAGCCAATCAAATCAAAAGACGAAATTGGCAAACTATCCAAGGCCTTCATCACATTACAGCACAATTTCGAAGATTTGCTGGCGAATGTGCAACACAACTCGGATGAACTCGCAAAATCAGCCGAACAGCTTACACATAATAGCCACGTTATTTCTAAAGAAACCGCACAAATTCAACAGCTCATTTCCTATACTGCCCATACATCTGAAACAATGGCGATTGGGGCTAATGAAGGGGCTGCCGCGGTCGACGAAACATCACAAGGGATTAACGAAATCGCACGCGCTACCCAAGATTTGCATAGTGGCACCCTTACGTTAACTGACGTTGCGATGAATGGGGTTAGCATTGTCGATGATGCAAAAGTACAAATGGAAACAATGCATGAATCAACACAAAATATTTCGGCATTAACACATGTCTTAATCGAACAATCCGAACAAATTACTACGATTACAAAGGCCATTACTGATATTGCTGACCAAACGAATTTACTTGCACTAAATGCAGCTATTGAAGCCGCACGAGCAGGTGAGCATGGGAAAGGCTTTGCCGTAGTTGCAGACGAAGTACGAAAATTAGCCGAGCAATCTAAACATTCAGCGGAGCAAATTGTTGGCTTAACCGATACGATTCAATCCAATTCGCAAAATGTAAGCAGTGCTGTTAAAAGCAGCTTACAATGCGCCGAGGAAAGCGTTGTGGTAATTGACCGCGCTGGCCAGTCATTCCATGAGATGGCGGACCATATTCAAGCGATGTCAGAGCGCGTTGAGCAAATTTCAGCGACAGCCCAAGAAATTTCAGCAAGTGCTGAAGAAGCTGCGGCAACTGTGATCGAGCTTTCACATGGTACCGAAAAAACGGCGAATAATGTGGAACAGATTGCGACAGCCACTACACATCAAGCGACTGTTATCCAGCAAGTAGACGCCTTATCCGAACGCCTTGCCACACAAGCGCACGAGTTACAAAAAAGTACCCATAAATTTAAACTATAAAAATAAGCCTTCTTTCAGCAGTCACGTCACTGTCGAAAGAAGGCTTTTTTTCTATTAACGTTCGCTATGTTTATCCTTTGGTGCTACATAAAACGCGGCAACAAGTGCTGCGATGACTACTAAAAACGGTGCCACAAATATGATAAAATCATTCATTTCTAGTCCCTCTACACATGCTCATCATGTGCCCCTTCTACATATTCCTTATTAAAGACAAACAGCTTAAACAGTAAATACAACGATGGAATCAGCAATGCCGCGCCAAGTATGAACGCAATAATAAGCGCAATCGCCATTTCATGATTCGTAAAGCTGTCGTGAATCGTTAAATACGGATACAGCAAGTACGGATAATGCGAAATGCCATACGCAAAAAACGCAAAGGCAAACTGTGTAAACAGCAAAATAATCGCGGTACCGTAACGACGCTTCGTCCATAGCAAATACGTTGTGATTAAAAAAATCACGGCTGAAATGGTAAATAACCACCATACATCAATAATCCGTTCAAAGCGAAACGGGTTATGCTCCCTAAATTCGATAATGATTCCAAATGCCGCAATGGCAAGTGGTGCCGACCAAATGAGCGCATATTTCCGCATTAAGTCGGATGCTTTTTTGTCTCCAGCTTTATTGGCATACCATGTTAAAAATACCGCTGAAATATAAAGTACCGCGGCAATACTTAAGATGACAATGCTCCAGGTTAACGGGCTCGTAAACAATGCCTGATAGCTTAACTGTGGCACACCACCAACCATTTCCACATAGCCTCCCTCTGAAATCGTCAGCACAACGGATAGCGATGCAGGAATGAGAAGCCCCGCAATGCCGTAAGCAGTCGCATAGCCTTTATGCCCCGTTCCCCTCCCATAGGATTCAAACGCATAATACGCCCCCCGCACCGCTAACAAAACAAGTGCAATGCTGACCGGCACTAACAACACCGTACCGTAATAATAAGCGGTTTGCGGGAAGAAACCGACGATGCCTACAAAGAAAAACACTAAAAATACATTCGTCACTTCCCACACAGGCGACAAATACCGTTTAATAATACCGCTTAACACATCCGAGCGATTCGTTAGCACACTGTATGCATTATAAAACCCAGCACCAAAATCGATCGATGCAACAATGACATAACCAAATAAAAATGCCCATAACACAAGTATCCCAATCAATTCAAATGACATGTTTACACCTCTCCTTTCGAAGAACGCGCTGCAATTTCTTTCTCAATTGGATTATTTTTAAACATCCGGTGCAGGGTCACCACACTACCAATGGCTAAAATAATATAAAGAAGCGAGAACATCACAAGCATCCACTCGACACTGTCACTCGTTGTTGCACCTTCTGCGGTTGTCATATAGCCGCGTAAAATCCAAGGCTGACGTCCAATTTCCGCTAACCACCAGCCTGCTTCAATCGCAACAATCGATAACGGCCCACCTAGTACGACGAGAACGCGGAACCATTTTGCGCCAATAAACGCCCATTTGCGCCAGATCGCGAGTAAATAAAGAGCCGAAACTCCGAGCATAAACATCCCGATCATCACCATCACATCAAAGAAATAGTGAATATGATACGGCGGGTGCTCTTCTACCGGGAATTGATCAAGACCAATTACCTCAGCTGTTGGATTACTATGCACTAAAAAACTCAGTGCATACGGAATTTCGATTTCATATTTAATTTCTCCATCATCTAGCACCCCAAACAAGATAAATGGTGCATTTTTACTCGTTTCAAAATGCCATTCTGCAGCAGCTAATTTCTCTGGCTGATATGCCGCTAAAAATTTGCCTGAAAAATCGCCTATCATAGCCGTTGCTAGTGTGAAGATAAAACCTAGCTTCATCAGTAAATACAATGCTTTTTTGTGATACACATGATTCGAACCACGCAGCAATTTATAGGCTGCAATCGAGGCAAATATAAAGGCGCACGTCATAAAAGCCGTTACGAGCACATGCGTCACTTTTGTCGGCATGGCAGGATTAAACATCGCTACAAGCGGTTGAATATTAATCAGCTGTCCATCCACCATATCAAAGCCTTGCGGTGTATTCATAAACGAATTCACGATTGTAATGAATACCGCCGACATTGAAGATCCTATCGCCACAGGAATCAATAGTAATAAATGCTTTTTCTGGTTTTTAAAGCGATCCCATGTGTATAAATAAATCCCTAAAAAAATCGCTTCAAAGAAAAAGGCGAACGTCTCCATGAACAATGGCAACGCAATCAATTTCCCTGCGACTTGCATGAAGTTTGGCCATAACAGTGATAGCTGCAAGCCGATAATCGTTCCTGTTACAACACCCACTGCAACCGTAATAACATAACCTCGTGCCCAGCGCCTTGCCATTAAAATGTAATGCTCATCGTTGTTTTTAATACCGATCCATTGTGCAATCATAATCAATATCGGTACTCCTACTCCAAGCGTTGCATAAACGATATGAAATGATAGTGTCACTTGCGTTAATATTCGACTCCAAAAAACAGCAGACTCATTTATCAAATCAAAGCCTCCTTACAATTCATGTTAATATATCGTTACTATACCCAATGAAGCTATATTTGAACGTCTAACATGAAGAAACTCAAAAAAACCTGCAAGGACCCTTTCCTCACAGGTTTCAAAAATGCGCTATTCTCTTGAACTAAGCTCGCTAATTTCATCTAGTGGTACAAATACTTCGATATGGCGTTTTAAGTTTTGGAATGTTGCTGGTACATCGCCACCATACTCGCCGTCTAAGTTTAAATGGATTTCATCCTCTGACGTCACTTCGATATGGCTTGCCTTACGGTAAATCAAACGCTCGTCCGATAAATGCTCCCCACGTAATGCGAGTGACGCAATACGTACGAAATCAGCAATATTACATTCCTTTAAAATCATCACTGTAAATAACCCATCATTAATCGATGCATCTGGTGCAATTTTTTCGAACCCACCTACAGAATTCGTTAAACCACATAAAAACATCATCGCATTGCCATCAAATTCTTCGCCGTCCATTTTAATGTTTAAATGCGTTGCTTTAATCGAAGGAATCATTTCGATCGCTTTTAAATAATACGCCATTTGGCCAAGCATCGTTTTCATTTTGCTTGGTACTTCATACGTTAATTCTGTAATACGACCACCCGCAGCAATGTTAATGAAGTAGCGGTCTTCATTTAACAGCCCTACGTCTACTGGGATCGTTTCACCCGCAATAATGATCTTAACCGCTTCCTCAACATTTCGAGGAATATGCACAGCACGTGCGAAATCATTTGTCGTGCCCATTGGAATTAACCCAATCTTCGGACGTTTTTCGCATTGACTCACCCCTGCTACTACTTCATTTAATGTGCCATCTCCACCAACTGCAATGACAATATCGAAGTCACGATTCACCGCGTCAATCGCTGCTTTCGTCGCGTCTCCAGCACCCGTTGTGGCATGACAAGACGTTTCATAACCTGCTTTTTCAAGCCTTTCTAGTACTTCTGGTAAATGCTTTTTAAAAGCTTCACGGCCAGAAGTAGGATTATAGATTATTCTCGCTCTTTTCATAATTATCTCATCCTGATTTATAATATTTTTCATTCTGTAAAAAGTATAGCTTTGAATGATTTTGAAAAGCAAGCAACCAATCATTCTTTACATTATATACGCAGCAAAACAAAAAAAGTTCCTACTATATTATATAGTAAGAACTCTTGATTTAATAATAGATTTATTCCATAAAAATTACAGCGCTGGTGCTACTTTTTCTTTGAATGATTCGTAGACATAGCCCCAAAGCTTTGCATCTACTGCGTATTGTGCACGCATTTTTTCATACATTGCTTTTTGCGCTTCTTCAAACGACGGATCTTCTTTATCTGGTAATGTCGAACGTAAATCCATTACAAGCTGCTGTAACTGTGGTGCACGAGGCCCCCAAGTTGTGATAACTTCTCCAGCTGCATTTAAAACTAAATACATTGGAATCGCGCGGCCGCCGTTTGTTAAATAGCGATCGATTAAATCTGTATCGGCATCGCGTAATGCTGTGCGCACCTCTACGTCTGCTGCTTCCGCGATTTTACGAATGATTGGGTTGTTAATCATCGCATCGCCACACCAGTCTTCCGTAATGGCTAAAATATGCACGTTCGCGTTTTTAAGCTGTTCAATGAATGCAACGTCTTTCGGTAGCTCAAAGCCTTCATAAATAGCAAAGCTTTGTTCTTTTAATTGAGACATGGCCTCCATATAATCTTGCATTGTTTGACTTTCTTCAAAATATTGTTGTTCAGTTTTCATCAAAATCCACCTTTCTATTTCTCTCTTTTAATTTTGCACTTTTTTCAGAAAAAAAGAAAGTCAAATGTGTCAAAATTGTTAACGAAATATACTATTCTGAATTTTCAAAACCAAGAGTTTCAAACAGAATTTTAGACATAAATTCGACAAATTTTTTGAATAGTTATTATTTCACCACAAAGTATTCTCACATGATAAACAATTGAGAATTTTAATAATTATCAGACTTATCTAGTAAAACAATTAATTCATTCTATTCCCTATTATTAATAAAATTTTTCTGATATATTGTAATAACAAATCAAAATATTATCAGAAAATTTAATTTACATCATTTTCTAGGGGGATTTCACTATGAAACGCAATAAAAAAGTCGCACTTACAGCAACTGCTCTTTCATTATCAGCAATCTTAGCTGCATGTGGTACAGACGAAGAAAAATCAACAACATCATCTACTGCGGATGGCGACAAAGAATTAAATTTATTAATACCATCTGAGCCACCATCATTACATCCACAATTAGCTTCAGATACAACTTCAGGTGCTATTTTAGAAAGCGCATTTGAAGGGTTAACAACGATGAAAAACGGCGAGCCCGTATTAGGCGCTGCTGAAGACTACATTATTTCTCCTGACTTATTAACGTATACATTCAAATTACGTGATGCACAATGGTCAAACGGTGAAAAAGTAACAGCTGAAGACTTCGCTTACGCTTGGTTATGGGCATTAAACCCAGAAAACACTTCTGAGTATTCTTCAATCCTTTACCCAGTTAAAGGGGCAGAAGCTTACAACACCGGTACTGGTACTGCTGAAGAAGTTGGCGTAAAAGCAATCGACGAAAAAACATTAGAAGTTACATTAGAAGCACCAACTCCATATTTCTTAGAGTTAACAGCTTTCAAAACGTACTTCCCAATCAACAAAGCCGTTGCTGAAGCTAATCCAACATGGTACACAGAAGCTGACTCTTATGTGGGTAATGGTGCTTTCACATTATCTACTTGGAACCACTCTGGTGACATCGTATTAGAAAAAAGTGAAACTTACTGGGATGCTGAAAATGTAAACATCGATACAGTAAATGTCGCTATGGTTGAGTCTGAAACAACGCAAATGACAATGTACGATGCTGGTGAAGTTGATTTCCTAGGTGCTCCATACGGAACAATCTCACTTGATGCAATCGACCGTTTAAAATCTGAAGATGCATTAAACGTAACAGACCAAGCAGGCGTTTACTGGTACAAATTCAATACGAAAGATCCTGTTATGCAAAACGAAAACATTCGTAAAGCATTAGCACTTGCAATCGATCGTAAAGCGTTAGTCTCAAACATCGTAAAAGGTGAACAACCACCTGCACTTGGGATTGTTCCAGATTCAGTTGAAGGCTTTGGCGACGACGAAGGTTACTTCAAAGACGCTGATTTTGCAGAAGCGAAAAAATATTTAGCAGCTGGTTTAAAAGAGTTAGGTTTAGCTAGCGCAAAAGATTTAGAAGTAAAAGTTTCTTACAACACTTCTGAAGCACATGCTTCAATCGCTCAGTTCATCCAACAAGGTTGGTCTTCTGAATTAGGTATTACCGTGAAGTTAGACAACGCTGAATGGCAAGTATACTTAGATAAATTATCTAACAGTGACTTCCAAATCGGTCGTCTAGGCTGGGGCGCTGACTACAATGACGCTTACTCATTCTTAGAAATGTACAACTCAGCTACAAACGGTAACAACCAAACTGGTTGGTCTAACGAAGAATATACAAAATTAGTAAAAGCATCTACTACTGAAACAGATCCTGCAAAACGTACAGAAATTTTATTACAAGCTGAAGCAATCATTATGGAAGAAATGCCTGTTGCACCTGTTTACTACAACACAAACTTATTCATTACACATGATAATGTTGAAAACATAGAACCAGATGCTTTAGGTAACATCAACCTTAAATTCGCTGACGTTAAATAATTTTCGTTATTCCTAGTAGATACCACTCGTATTTACTTTATATAGGTAGGAGGTGTCTCAATTTAGCGAGACACCTCCTTTCACATTATCCGAGAATATTCAAAATAATAAAAAAAGGAGGTTTTGGACATTGCTTAATTTCATCATTAAACGATTAGTTTACATCGTACTTGCAATGTACTTAATTATTACAGCGACGTTCTTCTTAATGCAGTTAGCTCCTGGTAGTCCTTTCGCAAGTGAGCGTGAATTACCACCAGCTATTGAAGAACAATTAAACGCAAAATATGGTCTGGATAATCCTTGGTATATCCAATACAAAGACTATTTAGTAGATACCATTACTTTTGATTTTGGTGAATCAATGAAGTATAAAGGACGCTCAACGAACGATATTATCGCGGAGAGCTTCCCTGTTTCACTTGCTTTAGGTATTGAAGCGATGATTTTAGCCATCGGTATGGGGGTTTTACTAGGTGTTATTTCCGCTCTCTATCACAATAAATGGCCAGATTATGCCGCAACAATTATTGCAATTTTAGGTATTTCCGTACCATCATTCATTTTAGCAGGGCTTATGCAGTACTACTTAGCATTTCAAGCTAGTTGGTTCCCTGTCAGTGGTTGGAAAGGCTTTAATTACACAATTCTACCTGCCTTGGCAATTGCCATTACACACGCAGGCTTCATCGCGAAGTTAACGCGTTCTAGTATGTTAGAACAAAACAACTCAGAATATGTAAAATTAGCGCGTGCGAAAGGTCTAGGTAAATGGACAATCGTATTCAAACATTCATTACGTAACGCTTTACTTCCTGTTGTTACCTACCTTGGCCCATTATTTGCTGGTGTCATTACAGGTAGTTTCGTAATCGAACAAATCTTTGCCGTACCAGGGCTTGGTCGCCACTTCGTAACAAGTATTACGAACCGTGACTACACAGTCATCATGGGTACGACCGTATTCTATTCATTAATTTTATTAGTAGCGGTATTAATCGTTGATATTTTATACAGCGTAATCGACCCTCGTATTAAATTGAAAGGAGCGAAAAAATAATGGCTCAAAACGAACAGCAAATTCCAAGAGTATCACCTGACATGTTCGAAGTGGTTGGCCGTTCTGAAAATACGGACGCATTATCGAAAAAACAAGTGTCTTATTGGAAGGAAGTATTTTATCGCTTCTCTCATAACAAATTAGCCGTAATTGGCTTAGTTTTACTTGTCATTATCGCAGGCTTTGCCATTTTCGCACCAATGCTTTCATCATTTACATATGAACAAAACGTTGGTTCATATAACACTGCACCATCTCTAGTAAACTGGTTTGGTACGGATGATCTTGCGCGTGACATTTACGTTCGTGCTTGGGAAGGTGCCCGTATTTCTCTATTCATCGGTATTACTGCCGCGGTGATCGATTTAATTATCGGTGTGCTGTGGGGTAGTATCGCAGGTTTAGCAGGCGGTCGCGTCGATAACATTATGATGCGTATTGCCGATGTATTAACAGCGATTCCATACTTACTTGTTGTAATCATCCTACTTGTAATTATGGAACCAGGTTTAGTGCCAATGATTATTGCCCTATCGATTACAGGTTGGGTCAACATGGCGCGTATCGTACGAAGTGAAGTATTAAAAATTAAAAACCAAGAATACGTGCTTGCCGCGCGTACTTTAGGTGCAAACCAATGGCATATTATTAAGCGCCACTTAATTCCAAATGCCATGGGTGGTATTTTAGTAACAATGACAATGACAATTCCAAGTGCAATTTTCACAGAAAGTTTCTTAAGCTACTTAGGTTTAGGTGTTCAAGCACCATTAGCCAGCTGGGGTACAATGGCCTCTGAAGGTTTCAAAGCACTTCAATCTGCACCATGGCGATTACTGTTCCCTGCAGCTTTAATCTCGATTACGATTTTCGCCTTTAACGCAATTGGAGACGGCTTACGTGACGCACTTGATCCGAAATTACGTAAATAAGGAGAGTGTACGCAATGAAGAAAAAAGTATTAGAAGTAAAAGACTTACGTGTCAATTTCAAAACGTACGCTGGTGTTGTACAAGCCGTACGTGGCGTTAGCTTTGAGCTTTATGAAGGTGAAACGCTGGCAATTGTTGGTGAATCAGGTTCAGGTAAATCTGTAACAAGTAACGCCCTAATGAAATTAATTCCTCAGCCACCTGGTATTTATGCCGGTGGTGAGATTAACTTCAACGGTCGTGACATCATTCCACTAACTGAAAAAGAAATGATGCAAGTACGCGGAAACGATATCGCAATGATTTTCCAAGATCCAATGACGGCTCTTAACCCAACGATGCGTATCGGGAAGCAAATTACGGAAGTTATTTTAAAGCATAAAAAAGTGGCTTCTAAAGAAGAAGCAAAACAACGTGCGATTGAGTTACTTGATCAAGTAGGGATTCCATTCCCAGAGCAACGTTACAAATCATACCCACATGAATTATCAGGTGGTATGCGTCAACGTGTCGTAATCGCGATTGCTCTTGCAGCGGATCCGAAGCTTTTAATCGCTGACGAACCTACGACTGCACTAGATGTAACAATCCAAGCGCAAATTTTAGAGCTAATGAAAGAAATCCAAAAGAAATCAAATACGTCGATTATTTTCATTACGCATGACTTAGGTGTTGTAGCCAATGTTGCAGACCGTGTTGCCGTAATGTACGCGGGCCAAATTGTAGAATACGGTACAGTAGAAGATATTTTCTATAACCCACGTCATCCATACACTTGGGGCTTACTAGGGTCAATGCCAGACTTAAACAACTCATCAGACGAGTTACTAATGGCGATTCCTGGTTCACCACCAAACTTAATCGATCCACCAAAAGGCGATGCATTTGCTGCTCGTAACGAGTTCGCAATGAAAATTGACTTTGAAATGGAGCCACCAATGTTTAAAGTGTCGGATACGCACTATGCGAAAACTTGGTTACTGCATCCAGATGCACCACATATGCCAATTCCTGATGCGGTCGCGCGCCGTATTCCAGGCTACAACCAGGAGGGCAACTAATATGTTAGAAAAACGTAGCAAAATTTTAGAAGTAAAAGGCTTAAAGCAACACTTCGGTACTGCAAAACAACCGATTAAAGCAATCGATGGCATTTCATTTGATGTCTATGAAGGCGAAACATTAGGGTTAGTTGGGGAATCTGGTTGTGGTAAATCAACAACAGGCCGCTCAATTATCCGCCTTTATGACATTACAGAAGGTCAAATTAACTTTAAAGGCCGCGACATTTCAGAGCTGAAATCACGTAAAGATTTACTGCAATTCAATCGTGAAATGCAAATGATTTTCCAAGATCCATACGCGTCGTTAAATCCTCGTATGACAGCTGGCGAATTAATTGCAGAAAGCTTTGACATCCATGGTCTATATAAAAACAGAAAAGAACGTCAAGCGCGCATTGGTGAATTACTTGAAGCGGTTGGGTTAACACGCGAACACGCGAACCGTTATGCCCATGAGTTTTCAGGTGGTCAACGTCAACGTATTGGAATCGCGCGTGCACTAAGCTTAAATCCAAGCTTTATCATTGCCGATGAGCCAATCTCAGCACTAGACGTTTCGATTCAAGCGCAAGTCGTGAACTTATTAAAACAACTGCAAAAAGAACGCGGTTTAACTTACCTTTTCATCGCCCACGACCTGTCGATGGTGAAATACATTTCAGACCGTATTGCGGTAATGTACCGTGGGAAAATTTTAGAGCTTGGTTCGGCGGATGAGATTTATAACAATCCGATCCACCCTTACACGAAGTCTCTATTATCTGCTGTTCCTCAGCCAGATCCTGCCTATGAAAAAGGGCGCGTGCGTATCCCGTATAAGCACGTGGAGCACGACCCAGCAGCTGAAGTAATCGAAGCACGCCCTGGCCACTTCGTCTTCGGCACAAAAGCACAAGCACAAGAATGGGCTAAGTAGAAAAGTGCGTTCGCGCCCGTTTAGCTGCGAAAAGCGTTGGAGGAAGAATCCTAGCGTGCTTGCCACGCGTAGAGCCTTTCGAAACGCCTCGAGCAGCTGGCGCGAATGCCTAGACACTGCTTAGAAAACAAAGTAAAAACTCCTTCACGAGGCAATGTGAAGGAGTTTTCTATATATAAGGCAAATTTCCAAAATCGTAGTTTTATAAGTAATTCCGTTCTGCTGCGCTACGGGGGAAACACGTTGAAGCGAGATAATTTTAAGCTCATGTCCGTTGTACTGCGTTCCGGGGCAGGCTTTCCGGGCGGCGTGGCTCCAACTAACTTTTGATGCCTCTGACGGCGGCATCAAAAGT
>SMEP01000094.1_pt1 | contig 18771 bp, 17 predicted proteins | sample 2456231 | NCBI WGS metagenome assembly SMEP01 (sample SAMN10132595, study PRJNA489261) | soil metagenome | isolation source: day1 control-silty clay loam soil ammended with raw manure from dairy cow... | place: USA | collected 2015-05-15
CCCAGAACTATGCCCAGGTCTTGTCTCAGGCCCGACAACAAAAAGCGCTGGATACCGACGCGGCACAGACCCGTCGGGTTAAAGCCATTGCTCAGCGTTTGATTGGGCAGGTCGGCGTATTTCGCGCCGATGCCAGTGCATGGAATTGGGAAGTACATGTCATCAACGAAGACGAGGTCAATGCCTGGTGCATGCCTGGTGGCAAGATGGCCGTTTTCAGTGGCTTAATCAAACGTATTCAGCCCACAGATGCCGAATTGGCAGCGATTATTGGCCATGAAATGGCCCATGCCTTGCGTGAGCACTCGCGGGAACAGGTATCCCAGAAAATGGCGACATCCTTCGGTTTGACGATGCTGTCAGCTCTGACCGGCGTGCAGGCCGTGAATGATTTGGGCGGTACCTTGAGCGAAGTGATGTTTGAGCTACCCAATAGCCGCACCCATGAATCCGAAGCCGATTTAATCGGGGTGGAGCTGGCTGCCCGTGCGGGTTACGATCCGCGTGCCGCGGTCACCTTGTGGCAGAAAATGGGCGCTTTGGAGCAGGGGAGGGGCCAGCCGGAATTCTTGTCGACTCACCCATCCTCCACGACCCGGATTGCAGATTTGCAGGCCATCTCGGAGCGAGTCATGCCGTTGTACCAGCAAGCTGCCAAACCCTAAGGTCTTGACTGGCTTTACTTGCGCATGCTGATAGCCAGACGATTGAAGGCGCTCATCAAGGCGATGGCAAAGCTGAGGTCAGAAATTTCCACATCGCTGAAATGTGCCTTCAGGGCTTCGAAGTGCTCATCGGGCGCATGGGTTTGTGCCACGTTCGCGACCGATTCGGTCCACGTCAGGGCCGCACGTTCGCGCTCGTCAAACAGAGTGCTGACGCGCCAACCTGCCAGACTGTCGATTTTCTTGTTCGGCATACCGGAGGCACGCAAGGAGGAGGAATGCATCTCCAGGCAGAAGGGGCAACCATTGATTTGCGACACGCGCAGATACACCAGTTCAATCAGTTCTTTACCCAGGCTGCTTTTATCCAGGGCTACCTTGGTCTGGCCCAGGCCTTGATAGGCGACGGGAGATAGGGTGTCGTAGGGAAGACGAAGTGCGCTCATAAGAGATCCAGTCAAAAGATTAAGAAAAAAGCGGCCAGGCAAGCGGTCTGTGCGACGTTAAAGCAGCATAGCGAAATCACACGCTTCTTTATGCCAGATGGCAAGGCGTTATGGCTCACCTTATTTATTGATTCTCTGTTATTAATGACCTAGTGGTCAGTGACAAGAAATCAATAAATGAATAGGACATAGGCATGGACTTGAGCCCCTGGCAGCCGAACCGAGAACTGGGTACGCCTATCTATCAACAGTTGTATCTCCGTTTTCGGGATGCCATTGCAGCTGGCCAGTTGCGTCCAGGTGATCGTGTGCCGTCTGTGCGTAGCTTGGCCAGTGACTTGAATGTGGCCAAAGGCACGGTCGAACAGGCCTATCAAATCCTGGTGGGCGAGGGCTATTTTCTGGCACGAGGGCCAGCAGGAACAGTGGTGTCGCCTCAGTTGGCAAACCTGGATGCCAGCCGCTATGCCAGCGCCGCCGTGTCTGCTGTGCGGTCTTCACCCTATACGCCGTCTGACGACTCACCGCCTTTGCCGTTTCAAATGGGCTTGCCTGCTTTGGATGCGTTCCCACGTAAAACCTGGACGCGTCTGGCCAATCATAATCAGCGCATTCTGGGGGCGCTTGCTATGCGCTATCCCGATCCGGTGGGTTATGCACCGTTACGTCGGGCCATTGCGGCGTACTTGGGTGTTTCACGTGGGATTGTCTGCTTGCCGGAGCAGGTGTTCATCACTGCAGGGTACTGGGGAGCGTTAGAGCTGGTGTGCCGTACGGTGTTAAATCCCGGTGATGTGGGCTGGTATGAGGATCCTGGCTATATATTTGCGCGTCAGTTTCTGAAGCAGGCTGGCATGAGTGTGCAAGCTGTACCGTTGGACGCTGAAGGCCTTAACGTAGCGTTGGGGCAGGAGCGTTGTGCTCAGGCCCGTTTTGCCATCGTCACTCCGACACATCAAAGCCCGATGGGCATGGCTATGTCCCTGCCAAGACGCTTGCAGCTGCTGGACTGGGCCAGTCAAAAGCAGGCATGGATTATTGAAGACGACTACGACAGCGAGTTTCGTTACCACGGACGTCCTTTACCGGCTCTTAAAAGCCTGGACCGTGATGAACGGGTGCTTTATACCGGCACCTTCAGTAAAGTTCTGCACCCAGGGTTACGACTGGCCTATCTGCTCGTACCGCCGTCTCAAGTCGAGCGTTTCCGACAGTCGGCCCATTACGTCGGGGGGCCGGGCTCAATACTGACGCAAGCCACAGTAGCCGATTTCATGGAGCAGGGTTACTTTGCACGGCATCTGCGCAAAATGCGGGTCTTATATGCCCAGCGACGTGGCTATCTGGTGGCTGCTTTGGAGCAGGAGTTGACTTCTCGTTTGCAGATTCAGGCGCAGGCAGGGGGTATTCATGTCTTGGCGAATCTAGGCCCGCAGGAGAATGATCAGGCCTTGGCAGCGGTTGCGCAGGCCAAGGGCTTGGCCGTTCAAGCCTTGAGCGCTTGGCAAATGCAAGTTGGTACACAAAGAGGGCTCTTGATGGGCTTTGCCACTATCAGCGATCAGAACATGGCGCTGGAATGGGTGCGACGTCTACGTCTGGCAATGAGCGCAGGCTGAAAACCGTATCTTGGCGGGCGGCGGCCGCATGAGGGAGCCCATTTTCTCGCATCCTGGTAGTTCCAATACTAGGATGGAAACTGGTCTTGTCCCAGTTACCAGGCCTGTCATAATAAGAAAAAATTTATGTGCAGCCCCTTTTTGGGGGCTGTCGTGTCAACCGAATCGCGAGAGCGCAATGGCAAAAACCTTATACGATAAGTTGTTCGACGAACACGTCGTGCATCAGGATACTGATGGCACCTGTTTGATCTACATTGATCGCCACTTGCTGCATGAAGTGACCAGCCCCCAAGCCTTTGAAGGCCTGTCCTTGGCCAAGCGCAAACCTTGGCGTATCAGTGCCAATTTGGCTGTAGCTGATCACAACGTACCCACCACCTCCCGCGAGAACGGTATTGAAGACCCCATCTCGCGCCTGCAGGTGGACACCTTGGATGCCAACTGTGAAGAATTCGGCATTACCGAGTTCCGCATGAATGACGTGCGTCAGGGCATTGTGCATATTGTCGGCCCCGAGCAGGGCGCCACCTTGCCCGGCATGACCGTGGTATGTGGCGACTCCCACACCAGCACGCACGGTGCCGTGGGCGCGTTGGCCTTTGGTATTGGGACCTCCGAGGTTGAGCACACGCTGGCCACCCAAACCTTGCTGATGAAGAAAAGCAAGAGCATGCTGATCCAAGTGGACGGTAAGCTGCCTTTTGGCTGTACCGCCAAAGACTTGATCCTGTACGTGATCGGTCAAATCGGTACCGCCGGTGGTACGGGTTATGCCATTGAGTTTGGTGGTTCGGCCATTCGTGCGCTGACCATGGAAGGCCGCATGACCGTGTGCAATATGGCGATTGAAGCCGGTGCGCGTTCGGGCATGGTTGCCGTGGATGAGCAAACCATTCAGTATCTGCGTGGCCGTCCTTACTCGCCCAAAGGCGTGTTGTGGGATCAGGCCGTGGCGTATTGGAACACGTTGCATACCGACGAAGGTGCGCAGTTTGATCATGTTGTCCGTATCGACGCCAGCCAGATCACGCCTCAGTTGACCTGGGGTACCTCGCCAGAAATGGTGCTGCCTATCGACAGCCGTGTACCCGATCCAGAGAAAGAAAAAGACGAAGTTGCCCGCAATGGCATGGAACGCGCCCTGGAGTACATGGGCCTCACCCCCAACATGCCCTTGACCGATATCCGTATCGACCGCGTGTTTATTGGTTCCTGTACCAATGCCCGTATTGAAGACTTGCGTGCCGCCGCCAGCGTGGCCAAAGGCCGTAAAGTGGCCTCCAACGTCAAGCAAGCCATGATTGTTCCTGGCTCCGGTCTGGTGAAACGTCAGGCAGAGCAAGAAGGTTTGGACAAGATTTTCCTGAATGCCGGTTTTGAATGGCGTGAGCCTGGTTGTTCCATGTGTCTGGCCATGAATGCCGACCGTCTGGAACCCGGCGAGCGTTGCGCATCGACCTCCAACCGTAACTTTGAAGGACGTCAGGGGCAGGGTGGTCGTACCCACCTGGTCAGCCCTGCCATGGCTGCAGCGGCCGCCATTGCCGGCCATTTTGTCGACGTGCGTTCGTTCAACTGAGGAAATCCACATCATGCAAGCATTTACTACTCATGAAGGTCTGGTCGCTCCCTTGGATCGGGAGAATGTGGATACGGACTTGATCATCCCCAAGCAGTTCCTTAAATCCATCAAGCGCAGCGGCTTTGGTCCCAACTTGTTTGATGAATTGCGCTATCTGGATCACGGCGAGCCCGGCATGGATAATTCCCGTCGCCCGCTGAACCCGGACTTTGTGCTGAATCAGGATCGCTACCAAGGCGCCTCTGTTTTGCTGGCCCGTAAGAACTTTGGCTGTGGTTCCAGCCGTGAGCACGCTCCTTGGGCTCTGATGCAGTTTGGCTTTCGTGCCATTATTGCGCCGTCCTTTGCGGATATTTTCTTTAATAACAGCTTCAAGAACGGCTTGCTGCCTATCGTCTTGAACGAGCTGGATATCGCCCGTCTGTTTGATGAAGTCAAGGCCTTCCCCGGCTACAAACTGCGTATTGATCTGGCCGAGCAGCGCGTGGTTACGCCCGAAGGCCGTGAATTGCCGTTCACGATTGACGCCTCGCGCAAGCACAGTCTGTTGAATGGTCTGGACGAAATTGGCCTGACTTTGCAGAAAGCAGACATGATCCGCCAGTACGAAGCCGAGCGTCTGGCCCGCCACCCCTGGCTGGTTGGCCAGCCTTAAGCCTGAACCTTATTCTTTAATTTTTACGTCCTACTTATCATGACTCATAAAATTGCAGTATTGCCCGGTGATGGCATCGGTCCCGAGATTACCGAACAGGCTCAGCGCGTGCTGGGCGCTCTGGGCATGGATTTAGAAATGACCGTGGCGCCCGTGGGCGGCGCTGCTTACGATTTGCACGGCCATCCTTTGCCTGCTGAAACCCTGAGCCTGGCCCAGGGTTCGGACGCTGTGCTGTTTGGCGCGGTGGGTGATTGGAAATACGACTCGCTGGAGCGCCATCTGCGTCCCGAACAGGCTATTTTGGGCCTGCGTCGCGCCATGGGCCTGTTTGCTAATCTGCGTCCCGCTATCTTGTACCCACAGCTGGCGAATGCCTCTACCCTGAAGCCAGAAGTGGTGTCGGGTCTGGATATCCTGATCGTGCGTGAGCTGACGGGCGATATCTACTTTGGCCAACCTCGTGGTGTGCGTACCGTGGAAGAGGGGACCTTCGCCGGCGAGCGTCAGGGCTTTGACACCATGCACTACGCCGAGAGCGAAGTGCGCCGTATTGCCCATGTGGGTTTCCAGGCTGCACAAAAGCGTCAGAAGCGCTTGTGTAGCGTGGATAAGTCCAATGTGCTGGAAACCTCCCAGTTCTGGCGCGACATCATGATTGATGTGGCGCGTGAATACCCAGAGGTGGAATTGAGCCATATGTATGTGGATAATGCCGCCATGCAACTGGTGCGCGCACCAAAAGAATTCGACGTGATCGTCACAGGCAACCTGTTTGGCGATATCCTATCGGATGAAGCCGCTATGTTGACGGGCTCCATTGGCATGTTGCCCTCGGCGTCTCTGAACGCATCCCAGCAAGGTTTGTACGAACCCAGCCACGGCTCGGCACCCGATATCGCCGGTCAGGACAAAGCCAATCCCTTGGCCACGATTTTGTCTGCCGCCATGTTGCTGCGCTATTCGCTTAATGCGGAAGACCAGGCCAAGCGTATTGAGGCTGCGGTTGCCAGTGTGCTCGAGCAAGGTCTGCGCACCGGCGACATCTACGAAGACGGTTGTCAATTGCTGAGCACCAGTGCTATGGGGGATGCAGTGCTCAAGGCTTTGCGATAGTATCTTTTATCGTTTTATTTTTTTATATATCCAGGTGGTATTACCATGACTCAAGCGGTAGGTTTGGTCGGCTGGCGTGGGATGGTGGGCTCCGTGCTCATGCAGCGCATGCGCGACGAAGGCGATTTTTCCCTTTTTCAGCCGGTGTTTTTCTCGACTAGCAATGCTGGCGGTGCAGCTCCTTCGTGGGCTGACGGCGCTGGCCCATTGCAGGATGCTCACGATATTGACGCTTTGAAAAAGTTGCCAATTATTGTGACCGCCCAAGGTGGAGACTACACAAGCCAAATCTACCCTAAGCTGCGTGCCGCTGGCTGGAATGGTCTGTGGATTGATGCGGCCAGCACGCTGCGCATGGACGAGAATTCCGTGATCGTGCTGGACCCGGTCAACCGCGCTGTGATTGATGCGGCGCTGGCCAAAGGTGGTAAGCAATTCATCGGCGGTAACTGTACGGTCAGCTGCATGCTGATGGGTCTGGGTGGTTTGTTCAACCAGAATCTGGTTGAGTGGATGACCAGCATGACCTACCAGGCTGCGTCGGGTGGTGGTGCGCAACATATGCGTGAACTGCTGAAGCAGTTCGGACTGATCAACCAATCCGTCTCCAGCCTGCTGGATGATCCGGCATCGGCCATTCTGGATATTGACCGAGGTGTCTTGCAGACACAGCGCGATCCTAATTTGCCTCATAAGAACTTCGGTGTACCACTGGGTGGCAGCCTGATTCCCTGGATTGACTCCGATCTGGGCAATGGCATGACACGCGAAGAGTGGAAAGCCGGTGTGGAAACCAACAAAATCCTGGGCCGTGGCGCTCAGGACAAGCATATTCCTATCGACGGTTTGTGCGTACGTATTGGTGCCATGCGTTGCCACAGCCAGGCACTGACCATCAAGCTGACACGCGACGTGCCACTGGATGAGATCGCCGACATCCTGGCTGAAGGTTCCAAGTGGGCCAAAGTGATTCCTAACGAGCGTCAAGCCACGATGGAAGCCCTGACACCCGTAGCTGTGACCGGCACGCTGGACATCCCTGTTGGCCGTTTGCGCAAGCTGAACATGGGCCCAGAGTACCTCAGCGCTTTCACAGTCGGCGATCAGCTACTGTGGGGTGCCGCTGAGCCGCTGCGCCGTATGCTGCGCATTGCTTTGGGCGAGCTTTAATCATGGCTGGCCGTCTGCATCCTGTACGTACGCTGGGTTCGGCCCTGCTATTGGCCGGGATGCTGGCGGCCGTGCCGGTTTCCGCTTTGGAAATTGGCCATAGTCGTTTGGTGTCATCCCCGAATCAGGTGTTCCAGCTGGATGTCGGTATCCGACAGATCAGCGCCGAAGAAAGCTTGTCTTTGAAGGTGACGCCCGCGCCCTTGTCGGCCTGGCAACAGGCTGGCCTGACACCTCCGGTTGATCTGGCTTCCTTGAAAGCTGTGATGGAGCGCGATGCCCAAGGGCAGGTACAACGCATTCGTCTCTCGTCCGAGCAGATGTTCTCCGGCTCGGTGGCCGACGTACTCTTGCAGATTCAAAGTGACAGTGGGCAGTTCCTGCATCAGGTCAGCGTGCTGGCTCCGGCCCCGGTGGCCGTGAAAGCCGTCACTCAAGCGCAGGCGATGCATCAGGCACCGGTGTCTGTACAGGCGTCTGGTACGCGTGGGTCATCCAGTGTACAAACCCAAAGCGCGCTGCGCGTGCGGTCGGGTGATACCTTGCATGCACTGGCACGCCGCCATGCGGTGAGCGGTGTCAGCTCGTATCAATGGATGATGGCGGTACAAAAGCAAAATCCTGATGCGTTTATCGATCAGAACATGCACCGCTTGAAGGCGGGCAAGACCCTGCAGGTTCCTGATGCGGCGGCCATGTTGTCCATTGACGAGGCCCAGGCCCGTCGCTTCTATGTCGATCAGGCCCAGGCTTTGCGTTCTGCTGTGCAGGCGGGGCAAGATCAGGCCGACGCCTCTCAAGGCGTGGCACAGACTGGCTCCAGTAAGGCGGGCGCACTGGGGCAGGGTCAGGATCGCTTGCTGCTGTCGGCGGGGGCTCAGATCAGCGATACCAAACAGCAGTTGCAGCACGAGCTGCGAGATACAGGCGATCGCGTCTCGCAGCTGGAAGACAATGTGTCCACCCTGGGCCGAGCCTTGCAGTCCCAAGGCGAGGCCGCCAAGGATTTAATTATGGACTCAGCCAATGAGCTGGGCCTGAGCGATGCCGGCGGCAACACTGCCGCAGGTGAACTCCATTCTGGCGCCCCTGGCGCCGCTTCTTCTGCCGCCGTGGCAGGAGCGATTACCGTGCCAGCCGAGTCCGAATCGGGCAAGATGGCCGGTGCCGTTAACAAGGCTAAAAAGACCGTGTCCTGGATTCAAGAAAATATGTTGGCCGTGATGGCCGTGGTGCTGGCCTTGATCGTGGTCCTGGTGACCTGGGTCTTGCGCCGTGCCAATAGCGAAAATCGCAATGGCGATGATTCCCCTGCGCCTGTCAGCGAAGCCATGGTTCGGGAAAAACTGGAAAAAATTAATCTGGATCTGGATCAGCCGCCTTCGGACGAGCCTCCTGTGCGTCAGTAAGGTAGACCCACCATGAGACGTATCGCATTGGGTGTCTGCTATGAAGGGACATCCTGGCTGGGTTGGCAAAGTCAGGCTGGTGGCAACACCGTTCAAGATGTTCTGGAGCAGGCACTGGGCCGTTTTACGGCCCAATCTGTTTCTACGATCTGTGCCGGTCGCACAGACACCGGCGTTCATGCCTTAAACCAAGTGGTTCACCTGGATACCACTGCCGAGCGCACCTTGGAGTCCTGGGTGCGTGGCCTGAATGCCTTGCTACCTGACTCCATCTCAGTGCAATGGGCAAATGAAGTGCCTGACGACTTCCATGCACGCTTCTCGGCCCAAGGTCGCCATTACGTGTATTTGCTGCGCCAGCATCGGGTGCGTTCCCCGTTGTTGCAAGGGCGGGTCGCCTGGGTCTATCGACCCTTGGATCTGGCTCAGATGCAAGAGGCTGCCCAGCATCTGGTGGGGCAGCACGATTTCAGTGCGTTTCGCTCTTCTCAATGTCAGGCGGCCAGTCCGGTGCGCACCATGACACACATTCAAATTGAACAGCAGGGCGATTTTTTCTTGTTTCGTTTCAGTGCTAACGCCTTTTTGCATCACATGATTCGCAACCTGATGGGCATGCTGGTTTATATCGGTCAGGGTCGTCAGCCCCCGTCCTGGGTGTTGCATTTATTGGCGCAGCGCGATCGCCGTTTATCGGCCCCCACCTTTGACGCCAGTGGCCTGTATTTGGCTGGTGTGGACTATCCCGAGCAGTTCGGTATTCCACGTTCAAACCCTTATGATTTGCTCTATGAATTAAGTGGTTTGCATTTTGGTGAAACGGCCCAAAAAAAATGATGATTTAGCCCGTTTCTAAAGGGTTTATCCCCGGTATCCGAACCGGTTTCACAGGCGTCTATCGTATAAAATGTGAAGCCATTTTCTTTATTACATTCTTATCTGTATAAGGCCGACAACCTTCGGGGATTAGCCACAAGCGAACCCGGAAGGCGACCATATCCTGAGCAAGGCCATGAAATTCCTCTTACGATTGTCTAGTGTTATCGACCGTCTAAATACGGTCGTTGGTAAGTCCGTGACTTGGCTGACCCTGATCGTGGTTGTGGTCAGCGCGACCAACGCCGTAGTGCGTAAGGTGTATAGCGTCAGTTCCAATCAGTGGCTTGAATTGCAGTGGTATTTGTTTGGGGCCATCTTTTTGTTGGCTGCCGGCTATACCTTCTTTGTTAATGAGCATGTGCGGGTGGATGCCCTGGCGGAGCGCTTCCCGCCACGCGTTCAGGTCTGGATCGATGTTTTTGGCGTGATCTTTTTTCTTTTACCCGCCACGCTACTCATTTTCTGGCTCTCAATTCCGTTTTTCGAACAGTCCTTTGTTCTGAACGAACAGTCCTCCAATACGGGCGGGCTGGTGCGCTGGCCAGTCAAACTCTTGATTCCGGTAGGCTTTGCCTTATTGGCCTTGGCCGGTATTTCGCATCTGATCAAATGTATAGGCTTTTTACGCGGTGCCTGTCCCAATCCTTTGCTGGTTTCGGGCGGTTTGAGCGCGGAAGAGCAACTTGCCGAGGAAATCCGCGCGTTAGCCCAGGCAGGTAAAGCAACAACCTCTGTTTCTAAGGGCCAGTAACAATGGAATTCCTGGTTGATAATCTGGCTCCGATCATGTTCTTTAACCTGATCGTATTTTTGCTATTGGGTTTTCCTGTCACCTTTACTTTGTCCGCTATTGGCGTCCTGTATGGACTGGTTGCCATTGAACTGGACATGATGCAGCCTGCCTTGTTCCAAGCTTTGCCACAACGAGTATTTGGCATTGTTGAGAACGACACCTTGCTGGCAGTTCCTTTCTTTACCTTGATGGGCCTGATCCTTGAGCGATCCGGCATGGCTGAGGATCTGCTGGAAACTATTGGCCAGCTGTTTGGCCCCTTGCGTGGTGGTCTTGCCATTGCCGTGGTGCTGGTGGGGGCCATGCTGGCCGCCACCACCGGTGTGGTGTCAGCGTCTGTGATTTCCATGGGCCTGATCTCTTTGCCCATCATGCTGCGCTACGGTTATGACCGCAGGCTGGCTACCGGGGTGATTGCCGCTTCGGGGACCTTGTCACAGATTATTCCGCCGTCTATCGTGCTTATTATTCTGGCTGATCAGCTAGGACGCTCGATTGGTGATATGTACCGTGGCGCCATGCTGCCTGGTTTATTGCTGACCGGCACCTATATCCTCTACGTCGTGGTGATGTCGTACATCAAGCCCAAGTCGGCCCCGGCTTTGCCGCCCGAAGCCCGTATCTACATTGAAGATAATGGCAGTCGGGGTTTGACCTCGTTGGTCGTTCTGACCTTCGTGGCCTCTGCCGTTGCCTACTTTGGTTCGCAGCACTACTTTGCCACCCATCCCAATATCCCTATGGATGAGCACATTGTGGTGTTGCTCCTGCTGTGGGGGATTACGGCCTGGACGATTGCACTGCTCAACAAACTGCTTAAGCTGAAAATGCTCTCGAAGATTGCAGAGCGAGTCGTGTTTGTGATGGTTCCGCCGCTGTTCCTGATTTTTCTGGTGTTGGGCACGATCTTCATCGGGGTGGCAACCCCCACTGAAGGGGGCGCCATGGGTGCGGTCGGTGCCATCATCATGGCAGTATTGCGTGGTCGTCTGTCCTGGAAGCTGCTGCGTCAGGCCATGGAATCGACGACCCGTCTGTCCTGCTTTGTAGTCTTTATTCTGGTGGGTTCCACCGTCTTTAGCCTGAGCTTCCGTGGCATTAATGGCGACCTGTGGGTAGAGCATCTGCTGATTGATATGCCGGGTGGCGAATTAGGCTTTTTGATCATTGTCAGTTTCCTGACTTTCCTCTTGGCCTTCTTCCTGGACTTCTTCGAGTTGGCCTTTATTATTGTGCCGCTGCTGGGACCGATTGCCGACAAGATGGGCATTGACCTGATCTGGTTCGGCGTCTTGCTGGCGGTCAATATGCAGACTTCCTTTATGCACCCACCCTTTGGCTTTGCGCTGTTCTTCCTGCGCTCGGTGGCCCCTAAAGAGGATTACACGGACAAGGTGACGGGCGAGCGCATTAAGCGGGTGGCGACCACCGATATTTATTGGGGATCGGTGCCATTCATTATCATTCAGTTGTTGATGGTGGCTGCGGTGCTGGGCTTTCCTGGATTGGTCACGCACTACAAACACGGTGAAGTTTTGCTGGAAGATTCGCAAATCCAGTTCGGCACAGAATCCACGTACGGGTCTGGTACCTATGGATTTGGAACTGATGACGCCGCCAGTAGTTTCCAATAAACTCGTTCTATGATTGACACCGGGGGCATCAAGCCCCCGTTTTTTATGCAAGGATGTGAGATGTTCAGCCGTACCCGAGTCAAGATTTGTGGCTTTACCCAGGCGCAGGATATTGATGCTGCCGTGCAGTTGGGCGCGGATGCGGTGGGTTTTGTGTTCTATCCCAAAAGTGCTCGTATGCTTGGCACTGAACAGGCGGCTGCTTTGCGCACCCGCGTTCCGGCCTTTGTGCAGGTGGTCAGTTTGTTTGTGAATGCCTCGCAGGAGTTTGTGCAGGAAATTCTGGAACAGGTCCGGCCCGATTTGCTGCAGTTCCATGGCGAAGAAAGTCCAGAGCAATGTCGCCAGTATGCGCATCCTTACCTCAAGGCTTTTCGTGTGGGTGCCCCCGGCCTGGAGACGGTGGATGGCCTGCTTGAGCAATGCCTGAAGTATGGTGACGCTCGAGGCTGGTTGATGGATGGCTATCACGATGCCTACGGTGGCACTGGCACTGCCTTTGATCCTGAGCTGATTCAGGGCTTGCAAGCTCGCCTGAAAGGTCGAGACGGCTTGCCACCGCTGATTTTGGCCGGCGGTATGCGTATCGACAATGTGGCCGAGCGCCTAGCCTTGCATCGCCCCTATGCGATTGACGTCAGCAGTGGCGTGGAGCTGGAGCCCGGTATCAAATGCCACACCAAAATGGGCCAGTTTATGCAGATATTGAGCAGCGCTTCCCTGAGCTAGGGAATCTTTTAGCTTTAACGCTGTCTGTTCCTATTGGCCCGACCCGCTTATGGCGGGTTTCTTTTTATTTGGTCTTGTCAGGATTTATGTTTATGCAAAGCATACAGCTCGGCCCCTTTACCTTTGCCACGTCTTTGTTTGCTTTTATGGTCGCGGCATTACTGGGGCTGTTTCTGGCCGCCTGGCTAGATAGACGCAAGCAAACCCGTGCCGAGTCGGTGTTATGGCGGGCCATTATTTTGGGTGTGTTGGTAGGCCGTTTGGGTTTTCTGATCCAGCAATGGGATTTTTACCAGAGTGAACCGTTGAACTGGCTGGATCTGCGCGACGGGGGGGTGATGATCCCGGCAGCCGTCACCGCTGGCTGGCTTTATATCTTGTGGCGAGTGCTGCGCGACAAGGCCGTTCTGCCTGCCGCGGCAGGTGGTCTGGCGGTAGGAGTGGCCGCTTTCTCGCTCATTATGGTGGTGACGGGCAAGGGGCAGGCAGAGCCGGCCCAACCTCTGCCGGAAATAGACTTAATCCCTATGCAAGCCGCGTTCAGCGCGCCTGAAAGCCTGGAGCAGTATCAGGGTAAGGTGACAGTGGTGAATCTATGGGCCAGTTGGTGCCCACCTTGCCGTCGTGAAATGCCTGCTTTCAAACAAGTACAGTCCAGCCGCACCGATGTACATATTGTGTTCGCCAATCAGGGTGAGGAGCTGGATGTGATCCAGAAGTACCTGAATGAGGAAAACCTTGATCTGGGCAATATGTGGCGCGACCCGCAAATGAAGCTGGGTCAGGCTGTACGTAGCCGAGGTTTGCCAACGACCATGTTCCTGGACGAGCAGGGGCGTTTGGTGGATGTACGGGCGGGAGAGCTGTCGGCAGCGACCTTGAATGACAAGATCAACAAGCTGAAATAGGCAGGATAGAGCCGAATATGCGCAAGAGGACTGAGCCTGGATTGGTCTGCCCGTTTTGCTAGCGGCCTGATGGGCGAGTCAGGCATGCGACTGGTATGGTGCTGAATAGGGCGTTGAAGCAAAAGGTTGCTCCAGCGCCCTAGTTGTTTGCTTATCGTGGTTTTATTTTAAATCGTCGGTGTTTATCAGGCCTTTTGTAGACTGATTTTTTCCTCAGGGGTTGCCGGACGCTGTGCGTATCTATTCGCAATAAAGGCGCAAGCCATCAATTGAATCTGATGGAAAATCATGATGGGCAGCAGCGCTGGGCCAATCGCAGCACCGGTAAACAGGACCTGCGCCATAGGAACACCGGTAGCCAGACTCTTTTTGGAACCACCAAAAACAATCGTAATTTCGTCCTCTTTATTGAAGCCGAATTTACGCGCCATCCAGGTGGTCAGGAACAGAATGATGGCCAGCAGCACCATACACACGACAGTCAGAATAGCCAAGGACTTGGGCGGTACTGTTTGCCACAGGCCACCGATTACCGAGGCACTGAAGGCCGTATAGACCACCAGCAAGATCGAGGACTGATCCACGCTGCGCAGCCATTTGCGGTTACGGTCCATCCATTTGCCAATCAGAGGGCGCATTAAATGGCCCACCACAAAGGGCAAGAGCAATTGCAGGCTGATTTTCTTGATGGCTTGCAGCGTGGAGGTCGCCGAGCCGCCGTCTGCATCCAGCAGCAGTTTCAGCAGTACAGGCGTCAGCACAATGCCAATCAGACTGGAGGCCGAGGCGCTGCAAATAGCGGCGGGTACATTACCGCGCGCAATTGAGGTAAAGGCAATAGCTGATTGCACCGTGCCGGGCAGGGCGCACATATACAAAACGCCAATAAACAAAGGCATGCCCAGCAAAGGTAGCAATAGGGGTTTGGACACCAGACCCAGCAACGGGAACATCACAAAGGTGCAGCCAAAGACCAGCAAGTGCAAACGCCAGTGGGTGGCTCCGGCAATGATGGCTTCGCGGGACAGCTTGGCGCCGTGCATGAAGAACAGTAAGGCAATAGCCAGGCCAGTGATCACCTCAAAGATCACCGCGCCTTGGCCGTAGGCAGGGAAAAAGCTTGCCAGTGCCACAACGCTGATCAGGATCAGGGTGAAGTTGTCAAAAAGCAGTCGCAGTTGAGAGTACATGGGTTTGTTCTAGGCTTGAAAGGCTTGCGTAATGAAAGGCACCACTTTACCGTAGACCTTTTTGGGGGTTTATCGCTAAACGGATATGGATTATCGACAAACGGACATTCTGATGCCTGCTGAGCGCATTCCCGAAAATTTGCAGCAGTTGCGCTATCTACCCCGGCCTTTGTACGGCCAGGAGCGCACCTTGCCTAATCAGGCGATTGCTCGCCCTCATCGGCACCCCTGGGTGCAGTTCTCCTATGCCTTGACCGGTGTGATCGAGGTGTGCACAGCCAGGGGGCGATTTATGGCACCACCTCAACAGGCGGTGTGGGTGCCTGCGGGTATTGAACATGGGGTACGCAGTTCGCCCGATGCACAGATCCGAAGCTTGTATATCGATGTCAGTGCTTTGCCGCAAGCCCCAGAGGTTTGCCGCGTGGTCGTGGTCGACCGTTTACTGCGTGAGCTGATTCGGGAGTTCAGTTTGTTACCCGTGTTGTACGAGCGTGAGGGTGCGCAAGGGCGATTGGTGCAAGTGTTGCTGGATCGCTTGTTGGCCGCGCCTGAAAGTGGCTTAATTCTGCCGTGGCCGTCGGACCCGCGCTTGTTGCAAGTTTGCGAGCAACTGCAGGCTCAGCCAGCGGGGCACTGGAGTTTGCAGGATCTGGCGGAGCAACAGGGCTTGTCAGAAAAGACCTTGAGTCGGCTGTTCCGCCAGCAAACCGGGCTGACTTTTCGGGTGTGGCGCCAGCGCCTGCGAGTCATGAGTGCGTTGCCCTTATTGGAGCGACAAGAGCGGGTGACGGATGTGGCGCTGGCATGCGGCTATGAAAGCATGTCCGCCTTTGTTGCTGCCTTCCGAGATTTGATGGGTCAAACGCCTGGCGAGTTTCTTCGTCGCCCATTGGGGCCGCTAGGCGAATAAGCTTGCACGAAATTACAGAGCAGGCGGTGGGCATCGGGCGTGTCCTGAATGGGGTCCGCCAAGCTTTGTGGATCGATGCCTTTGGTTTTCCAATACTCGGCTTTGCGCAGCACGCAGTAACGCAGCAAACCCGCAAAGAATTCGGGGTGAAACTGAATAGACCATTGCGAGGGGCCGTAACGCAGGATTTGATGCGGATCGTGGGCGGAGCTACCCAGGACTTGAACATTCTCCGGCAAGCTCAGCACGCTTTGCTGATGGGTGAGCAGAGCGGGAAATTGTTGCGGCAGGTCAGCCAGCAGATCATGCTCGCGCGCCTGTTCGGTCAAGTGAATGGGCAGATAACCGACTTCGCTGCCCTTGGGGTGGTAATCAACCTGGCCGCCCAAGGCGTGGGCCATTAGTTGATGTCCAAAGCAGATACCGAGTAGCGGCATTTGTGTCTGATAGCGTTCCCGAATCCAGGCGGCCAGATTCTCGCTCCAGTCCGACCGCTCGGTGACCATGCTCCAGGAACCGCTGATGACGACAGGAGCAGGGGAATCGGGAGAGGGCAGGGCCGTATCCTGATGCACGCGCCAAGTGCGAACATTCACCTCCAGGGGCTGCAAAGCACGTTTGAACCAGACGTTTTGATTGCCAAAACGCTGCTCCACATCCGGAGGAGGCGAACCGGCTTGAAGAAAATGCACGTCCATCATGCTTGCCCTCGAAACAGACCCCATGTGGCCATACCCAGACCCAGCATCAGCAGGGAACCGACAACGTGGATGGCAATACCGCCCAACGCCCATAGATAACGCTGCTGCATCATCAGGGTCATGATTTCGGCGGAGAAGGTGGAGAAGGTGGTAAGGCCACCCAGGAAACCGGTCATCACGAACATACGCCAGCCTTCGTGACCCAAGCCCAAGCCGCTGAAATAGGCCATCGCGATGCCCATCAAATAGCCGCCAATCAAGTTAGCCAGCAAAGTACCGGGGGGCAGGGTAGGAAACAGAGTATTCAAAGCCTGGCTTAAAAACCAGCGTGCCAGTGCGCCCAGGGCACCACCGGCGGCAATGTACAGCATGGCTACGGGCATGAAGGGCCTTCAGGTAGGGGGCTAACTGTCAGCGAGCAGTCAGCCGATCGCGATATATACCTTAGATAGCGTGTCATTATGCGCTTCTACGGTTGAAAAGGCGACCTTGCCCAAAGGCCTGTAGCCAGCTAATGTAAGAGCGCAATTATCAGACGGAACACCGTGAATTTCGGTAAGCCCGCCCTTTTTTGGAGACTTTGTGGTGAGTATTTACGATCAGGATTTGCCCCAGACAGACGCCAATTATCGTGTTTTGTCCCCGCTGGATTTCATCGAGCGCAGTGCTTTTGTCTACCCTGACTACCCCGCTCTGGTTTATGGACCTGCCCAAGACGGAATCAAGATGAGCTGGTCGCAGCTTTACGCCCGTACTCGTCAGTTGGGCAGTGCGCTGTCCAAGGCGGGGGTGGGCAAAGGCGATACCGTGGCCGTGATGTTGCCCAATACCCCTCCCATGGTGCAGGCGCATTTTGGCGTGCCCATGTGTGGTGCCGTGCTGAACACCTTGAACACCCGTCTGGACGCCAGCACCATTGCCTATATGCTGGATCACGGCGAGGCCCGTGCGGTGCTGGTGGATACCGAGTTTGCAGCCGTCATGAAAGAGGCGTTGGTCTTGCGTGAACGCACAGAGCCCATCCTGGTCATTGACGTGGTGGACATGTACTGTGATGCGGGTGCTGAGCGCGCGGGTTCGCAAACCTATGAAGAATTTGTGGATGGCGGTGACCCGAACTATGACTGGCAATTGCCCACCAACGAGTGGGATGCGATTGCCCTGAATTACACCAGTGGTACAACGGGTAAGCCTAAAGGCGTGGTTTATCACCATCGTGGTGCGTATCTGGGGGCCTTGTCCAATGTGTTGGAATGGGACATGCCCAAACACGCAGTCTACTTGTGGACCCTGCCCATGTTCCACTGCAATGGTTGGACGTTCCCCTGGGTGGTCGCTGCCCGCGCTGGCGTGAACGTCTGTTTGCGCAGGGTGGAAGCCCAGGCCATGGTGGACAATATGGTCGATTATGGCGTCACCCATTATTGTGGCGCGCCTATCGTGCATTCTTTACTGGTCAATTCGGACGACGCGCTGAAGTCGCGCTTGCCTAAAGGTGTCTCGGCCATGGTGGCTGGCGCTGCGCCACCGGCCACCATGATTGAAGGCATGGAGCGCATGGGCTTTGCCCTGACCCACGTTTATGGCCTGACAGAAACCTATGGCCCAGCCTCGGTCTGTGCGCAGCATGCGCCGTGGAGTGAGCTGGATATCCAGGAGCGTGCCAAGCGCAACGCGCGCCAAGGTGTGCGTTATCACTTGCAAGGCGACGTACAGGTTCTGGATCCGCAGACTATGGAGCCCGTTCCGGCCGATGGCGAGACCATGGGCGAGATCATGTTCCGCGGCAATATCACCATGAAGGGCTACCTGAAAAACACCAAGGCGACTGAAGCGTCCCTGAGCGGTGGCTGGTTCCATACGGGTGACTTGGCCGTGTGCGAGCCCGATGGCTACGTGCGTATCAAGGATCGCAGCAAGGACATCATCATTTCCGGGGGCGAGAATATTTCCTCTATCGAAATTGAAGATGTCATGTACCGCCATCCTGCCGTGCAGGCGGTGGCCGTGGTGGCCCAGCCTGACGAGCGCTGGGGCGAAGCCCCCCACGTCTATGTGGAGCTGCGCCCGGGAGCCGAAGTGACGGTTGAAGAGTTGCGGGCGCATTGCCGTCAGTACCTGGCTGGCTTTAAAATACCGCGACATTTCAGTTTTATGGAGTTGCCTAAAACGGCAACAGGTAAAATACAGAAATTCGCACTGCGTCAGCAGGCCAAGCAAGCCGCTTCGGACTGAACGTAGCGTTTTCTAAAAAGCACACAGGTCGCTTTAGGCGGCCTGTCTGCACTTAAGGTACAGGACGGTTAGGAATGCCATCTTTTGACGTTGTATCCGAGGTCAACACCCACGAACTGCGTAA
>SMEP01000095.1_pt1 | contig 18727 bp, 18 predicted proteins | sample 2456231 | NCBI WGS metagenome assembly SMEP01 (sample SAMN10132595, study PRJNA489261) | soil metagenome | isolation source: day1 control-silty clay loam soil ammended with raw manure from dairy cow... | place: USA | collected 2015-05-15
AAGAGGTCACACCTGTTCCCATACCGAACACAGAAGTTAAGCTCTTTAGCGCCGATGGTAGTTGGGGGTTTCCCCCTGTGAGAGTAGGACGTCGCTAGGCCCAAAAAGTCGCTGCTGATTTAGTCAGTAGTGGCTTTTTTTAATGCAAAAAATAATGTTAATCTTATATCCAGATGATTGTGAATTTCAGACAATCATCTGGATTTTTTTGAAGCATTTTAAAATTCTATAAATATGTTAAAGTTGAATATTATTATTCTTGTATAGTTGACGTAGCAAATAGAAAGCACTAGGATGTTATGTAAGTAATTTTATCTAGTTCGTATCGGAGGAAACAATATGACAACACCATTTCTAACAGTAGCCGATGTACGATTAATCGAGCAGCAAGTAACTAAGATTCTTCGTGCAAAATCTTCTTCAAGCGATACAAAAATCGTAAGTACAGTTAGAGCACTTGCAGTAGGTGAGCTTCGTGAAAATTTAACAATCGTTGATGAAACGATTGTTAAAGAAGTAGAAATGATTGAGGACAGCATGAGTGCCGAGCTGTTTATTCAAGGGTTAAAAGCTTATACAATACCGTTTAAAGCAATTAGTGATAAGGGTTTACAAAAGCTATTTAAAAAAGATAAAAAGTTGAAATTACCAAAGCTAGAGCTAGTTGATTGGCAGAGAATTAGCTACCTGTCCTGGCTTGATAAGGGCACAAATCGTCAGTATATCGTTTTAGAAAATAAAGGCGAATATACAGCGTTAAGAGGTGTTTATGAAGCACAGAAGCCAACAAAAGGGGTTTGTGCGATTTGTAATCATCATAGTTCGCTACACCTATTTACGGCGACTGTAAAGGGTAACGGTGATCACTACACATCTTATAGCAATTATATTTGTACAGATGCTATTACTTGTAACGCTAATGTGAGTAATTATACAAGGCTATCTGAATTTGTTGCACGTAATTTAGTATAGAAATGAAGTCACTTCTAATTGAGGTGGCTTCTTTTCTTTTGAAACTTTTTCTTTTAATATTCGTAAAACAGAGAACAACTACCAATAGAAGAGGAGGGCCTCTGCATGAGAAAAGTTGTCTATAGTATGGCAGTCGTGCTATTACTAGCTGCTTGTACGAGTGAAACAAAAGAGAAGCCTCAAGAGCAATCCACTACGGAACAGGAGGTCATTGCAATGAGTGAAAACTTACTTGGAAAATGGCAAGGTGTAATCGATACGCCGCAAATGCCACTGGAAGTCATTTTAAATTTACAAAAAGACAGCGGCACGCTAACTGTTCCAGCACAAGGCTTGAGCGATTTTCCGTTTGAAAGTGTGAAATATGATGAGCACCAACTAAATATTACGATTGATTTAGCAGGTTCGCTTATTAAAATCACCGGTACATTAGAAAACAATGAAATTAATGCGACCTTCACGCAAAATGGCCAAACATTCCCGTTACTACTGAAGCCGTTTATTGAAGCGACTGTCACATATGATGAATTGGTAGTACCCGTAGCAGGTGGCACATTAAAAGTAGCGCTACAAATGCCTGATGAGCCAACCGGTGAATTAGTGATTATTCATGCTGGATCAGGTCCAACTAATAAAGACGGTAACACAATCGGTAGTGGCAAAAACGATAGCTTAAAAATGCTTGCTGAGGATTTAGCGCTGCAGGGAATTGCCTCAGTGCGCTTTGATAAGCGAGGCATTGGCGAAAACACAGCACTGATTAAAAAAGAACAGGAGTTACGATTTAATCATTATGTAAACGATGTAGCAGCAATCATTAATTATATGAAGCAAGACGAGCGCTTTACGTCGATTCATTTAATTGGCCATAGTGAAGGGGCGTTAATTATGACACTTGCAGCACAAGAGAACGAAATCGCATCGTTAACTTTACTTGCAGGAGCAGGACGCCCAGTAGATGAGCTTTTAATAGAACAATTAACAGCAAATTTACCTCCAACATTGCTTGCCGAATCAAAAACAGCGCTCGAAAAATTAAAAGCTGGTAAAATGGTATCCAACGTTTCAGCAGAGCTTCAATCATTATTTAGAGCATCTGTTCAGCCTTATATGATGTCGTGGCTACAATATGATCCACAACAGGAAGTATCGAACGTATCAGTGCCCATTTTAATTGTCCAGGGCAAAAAGGATATTCAAATAACGGAAACCGATGCCAAAGCCTTACAAAAGGGCAATGAGCAAGCAACCGTACGTTATTTCGACCAAATGAATCATGTGTTAAAAGATATTAAAGGGGATCGTACTGAAAATATAGCAAGCTATACGAACCCAGATGTCCCATTAGCAGCAGGATTAATTGAAGAAATTGTAAGCTTTATTCGCTAAATGTAAATGAAGCGTGGCGGTTATCCTTAGCGAAATCAGGAATCGCACGCTTTTTATTTGATTTTTTTAATAGGAAATTTAGTCGAAAAAAACCAATAATTCTCTTTTGTTCTGAAAATTTAAATAAACAGAAAAAAACCTCGAATTATTTCGAAAAATCTCTTGTATTAATTAAAAACGTTGCTATAATAAGAAATGTACTAATGAGAGCAACACAAATTAAGTACATACTAGTAGCGTTCCGAAGTAGCTCAGTTGGTAGAGCATCCGGCTGTTAACCGGCAGGTCGCAGGTTCGAGTCCTGCCTTCGGAGCCATTTTTTTTGCGTTTTTTTAGCAAAAAAATAAAAATAAAACTTTTTTAAAAAAACTTTCAAAAAAGGGTTGCGCACTTTAAAGAATGATGATAATATAAATCTTGTCTTAAAGAGAGCAACATTACATAAAGTAACGGCCCGTTGGTCAAGCGGTTAAGACACCGCCCTTTCACGGCGGTAACACGAGTTCGATTCTCGTACGGGTCACCATTTAAGGCTTCATAAAAAAATAAACATAACACTTGTTAGTATGGAGGATTAGCTCAGCTGGGAGAGCACCTGCCTTACAAGCAGGGGGTCGGCGGTTCGAGCCCGTCATCCTCCACCATATTTTTTTAACAAGGTGTTATATTGTGTCGGAGGGGTAGCGAAGTGGCTAAACGCGGCGGACTGTAAATCCGCTCCTTAGGGTTCGGCGGTTCGAATCCGTCCCCCTCCACCATCTATAAAATTGTTGGGGTATAGCCAAGCGGTAAGGCAACGGATTTTGATTCCGTCATGCCCTGGTTCGAATCCAGGTTCCCCAGCCATTTTTTTATTTTTTATGAGCCATTAGCTCAGCTGGTAGAGCATCTGACTTTTAATCAGAGGGTCGAAGGTTCGAATCCTTCATGGCTCACTTTTATTTTTGCGTTTTAGAAGTGTACTTAAATATAAAAATTACAATCCTTTACTTAATTCTAAGTAAGGGATTTTTTGCGTCCAAAAAGGGAAAAGCATGTTAGAGCTCGAAAACAGATTAGTGAGCATAGCTTAGAAGAGTAGAGTAAAAGAAATGCGAACATGTTAGGGGATGCGAAAAGATGGTAAATAAAAATGTTTCACTTATTGGGGTGCCATGTGATTATGGGCAGCAACGAAGAGGTGTGGATATGGGTCCAAGTGCGATACGCTATGCAGGATTACAGGAGCGTTTACAAATGCTTGGCTATGATGTAGTAGATGAGGGCAATATTCAAGCTTCTGAAAAGCAGAAAAGAGAACAGCAAGATGAACGCCTTTTAAATTTAGAAGAAGTTGTCCAGGTGAACACAAAGCTTGCCAATCTGGTGAAGGAGGTTGTTGACAATCATCGTACACCGCTTGTGCTTGGTGGAGATCATAGTATTGCGATTGGGACACTGGCAGGACTATCGTTAAAGTATAAAAACTTAGGCGTCATTTGGTTTGATGCACACGCTGATTTAAATACACCAGAAACAACGCCATCAGGCAATATTCACGGCATGCCACTTGCAACGAGTATCGGTTTGGGGCATGAGCGTTTAACGTCAATTTTACACAGTGAGGCAAAAATACGGGCAGAAAACATTATTATCATTGGTGGGCGTTCAATTGATGAAGGTGAGCGCGTGTTAATAAAAGAACTTGGTATTCAAGTGTATACAATGCATGAAATTGATCGATTAGGAATGACCTATGTAATGGAACAAACACTTGCCTACTTTAAGGGGAAACAAATTGACGGGCTACATTTATCACTCGATTTAGATGCACTTGACCCGCTTTATACACCAGGTGTAGGAACGCCGGTTGCAGGTGGTATTACATATCGTGAGAGCCACTTAGCAATGGAGATGATTCAAGAAACAGGCTTACTTACTTCTGCCGAATTTGTAGAGGTCAATCCGATTTTAGATGAACGCAATAAAACGGCAGATGTGGCAGTTGCGCTTATTGGTTCGTTATTTGGGGAAACTTTAGTATGAATATTGAAAAAACATATATTGGAAGAAATGAAATTTGTTATAATAAAGAAATTGATTAAAAATTTTTCATAAAAAATGAAACCTTTATATGTACTGTCCGTATATATAGAACAGCTAATAAGGTGGAGAGGAAAGACAAATGGATGCGTTAGTAAATAAAAGAATAAAGCAAGTGCTTAAAGGTGATCAAAACGCATATGCCGATATTGTTAACCTCTACCAGCACAAGCTGTATCAAGTGTGTTACCGTATGCTTAGCAATCAACAAGAAGCTGAGGATATCGCGCAAGAGGCATTTATACGTGCCTATATTAATCTTCATTCGTATGATCAAAAGCGAAAATTTTCGACGTGGCTTTATCGAATCGCGACGAATCTTTGTATTGACCGAATACGGAAAAAGAAGCCTGATTATTACTTAGATGCAGAGGTTGCTGGTACAGATGGGTTAGACATGTATTCGCAAGTTGCGGCTTCGGAGCAATTACCTGAAGAGGCAGTAGAGCAAATGGAGCTTCAAGATCGAATTCAATATGAGATTAGTCGATTACCTGATAAATATCGCTCGGTCATCGTTTTAAAGTATATTGAAGAATTGTCATTACAGGAAATTAGTGAAATTTTAGATATGCCACTAGGGACGGTCAAAACCCGAATTCACCGTGGTCGAGAAGCATTAAGAAAACAGTTAAATAATTTATAGGAGGATGATACGCATGAAAACGTGTGCATCACAATTCGTGGATTATATGCACGAATATTTAGATGGTGATATTAGTCGTGAGCATGAAAAGAACTTAAAGCAACATCTGCAAGCATGCCCAGATTGCCAACAACATATGCATGAATTAAGTGACACGGTTGCGTTTATCAAAAGTGCAGCGCATATTACTGCCCCTCCTGGCTTAGAGGATCAAGTAATGAGCCGTTTACCGAAACGTAAAAGTTCTGTTGGCATTAAAAGGTGGTTCCGCCATCATCCGATGCTTGTAGCAGCAGCTGTATTTTGTGTATTTATGGGCGCAGCATTGTTAGGCAGCTTCCCAAATGAGGAGCAATTCTCGGTAACGAAGCAACCGAACTTAGTTGTGGATGGTCAAACGGTAACGGTACCAGCTGGAGAGGTCGTAAAAGGGGATATTGTCGTAAAAAATGGTGATATTATCGTTGAGGGTGAAGTGGACGGTAATATTACAGTCATTAACGGCAATTACATGGCATCTACTGCGGTTGTAACAGGGCAAGTAGAAGAAATTGATGAAATGTTCGAATGGCTATGGTATAAAATTAAAACAGGCTTTCAAGATTTAAAAGCCGTTTTTGAATAATCCCGAAACTTTTTAGAAAAAAATGACGTCCTATTAAAAGAAGCAAAGTCTACTCGCTTGGGTAGACTTTTTTCTGTTAAGAAAGTTAATCACTGCTTGAATTGTGCTATACTAAAAGTAATATGATTAGCTATTAAAAGTGGGGGATGCCACATGCAAATATTTGAACCATTTACAGATATCGTAGCTGTAGATATTATTTTTAAAGTGTTAGATGTGCTACTGGTATGGTATGTCGTTTACAAAGCATTAACCCTCATAAAAGGAACGAAAGCAGTTCAATTATTAAAGGGGTTGCTAATCGTTGTATTAGCAAAATTTGCTACGTATGTGTTCGGCTTAGATACCCTTGATTGGCTCTTACAAGAAGTAATTGATTGGGGTTTTCTGGCAATAATCATTATCTTCCAGCCAGAAATACGTAGGGCACTAGAGCAAATTGGGCGAGGGAAGATTTTCCAACGCACGAATAATCAGCAAGAAGACGAGCAAACGCGTTTAGTGGAAGCGATGAAAAAGTCGGTCAGTTATATGGCGAAGCGTCGAATTGGTGCACTGATTTCAATTGAAAAAGAAACCGGCCTAAACGAGTATATAGAAACAGGCATAAAAATGGATGCCAGTATTTCTTCGGAGCTACTCATCAATATTTTTATTCCAAATACACCGCTACATGATGGTGCGGTCATCATTAAAAAGGACCAAATCGCAGCAGCAGCGTGTTATTTACCGCTTTCAGAAAGTGCGTTTATTTCAAAAGAGCTTGGAACGCGTCACCGTGCCGCACTTGGATTGAGTGAAGTAACAGATGCTATTACCGTGGTTGTGTCAGAAGAAACAGGCGCGATTAGTATTACGGTAAACGGTAATTTACATCGTAATCTATCAATTACAGAATTCGAGGAGCTACTACGTAAAATGTGGTTCGGCCCTGAGCAAGATTCTAACTTAGCGACTAAGTGGACTTGGGGAGGGAAGAAGAATGGATAAATTATTTGATAGCCCATGGATGCTACGTTTAACAGCGCTATTTTTAGCGTTGGCATTGTTCTTATATATTCAAGCAGAGGAAAAACGTATAGCAGAAACGGGCTCTTCTAATGAAACAGATGTTATTACAAATGTGCCGTTAGAGGTGTATTATGACCATGACAATTTATTTGTCACAGGGCTTCCTGAATCGGTGGATGTGAAGATTTCAGGCCCGCAAAAAATCGTCCTGAAAACGAAGATTGAAAAGGATTATAAAGTATTTGTCGATTTAAACTCATTGTTAATTGGCGAACATAGCGTTACAATACAGCAAGAAAACTTTTCTGAAAAACTAAATGTTTCAATCGATCCGAAAATCGTAAATGTACAAATTGAAGAGAAGATTACAGAAGAGTTCCGTGTTGAACCTGAAATGAATAACCGCCTTGTAAAAGAAGACTATATCGTGAAGGGCATGATGGCAGAGCCAACACGTGTCACAATTACAGGCGCAAAAAGTGTCATTGATAGCATAAGCTATGTAAAAGCTACTGTGACAGGTGAAAAAGGAATCGAAAAATCATTTGAACAACAAGCAACGGTCAAAGTATTAGATCGTGATTTAAATAAGCTAGACGTACGTGTAGGGCCAGAAAAGGTCAACGTAAAAGTTGAGGTTAATGAATATAGTCGAGAGCTACCGCTTACACTGAATGAAACAGGTAGTTTACAAGAAGGTGTAACGATTGAAAAATTGTCGTTAGAGCCATCGAAAATTACGGTATACGGTACGAAGACTGCGATTGATGTATTAAAAGAAGTTGTTGTGGATGTGGATCGTTCGAAGATTAAAGAATCCGGTTCATATGATTTTGCAATTGCTTTACCAACAGGTGCAACAAAATTATCACAAGATCAACTGACAATTCATGCAGATGTAGTTAATGAGCCGATTGCCGAAGAAGAAAATGTTAGCGAAGTCGATGCCGAAGCAGGCACAGATGAGGCTGAAGGAAATTAATTACACCGATTGACAATAAATTGATTCGTACTAGACGAAACATTTTAAACGTATGATAGGTCAGGCGTTGAAGGAGAGAAAAAGTAATGGGTAAATATTTCGGAACAGATGGCGTCCGCGGTGTCGCAAATAGCGAGTTAACACCAGAGTTCGCATTTAAATTAGGTCGTATTGGCGGCTATGTGCTAACAAAGGATGCGAAAGATCGCCCGAAAGTATTAATTGGACGTGATACACGTATTTCTGGGGAAATGTTAGAAGGTGCATTAATTGCAGGACTTCTTTCAATTGGTGCGGAGGTAATGCGCTTAGGTGTTATTAGTACACCAGGGGTTGCTTATCTTTCACGTGTTATGAACGCAGAAGCGGGTGTTATGATCTCGGCGTCACACAATCCTGTGGCGGACAACGGCATTAAATTTTTCGGTCCTGATGGCTTTAAATTAACAGATGCACAAGAAGCAGAAATCGAAGCGCTCATTGATGCAGAACAAGATACATTACCACGTCCAGTAGGAGCTGCCATTGGTTCAGTGACAGACTACTTCGAAGGTGGTCAAAAATATATTTCTTATTTAAAACAAACAGTAGATGAAGATTTCATTGGTTTACATGTTGCGTTAGACTGCGCACACGGGGCAACGTCTTCATTAGCAACACATTTATTTGCTGACTTAGAAGCAGACATCTCAACAATGGGTGCTTCTCCAGATGGCTTAAACATTAATGAGGGCGTGGGTTCAACTCACCCTGAAAAGCTAGCTGCATTTGTAGCAGAGCGCGGCGCAAACCTTGGTTTAGCGTTTGATGGCGATGGCGACCGTTTAATCGCAGTAGACGAAAACGGAACAATTGTTGATGGTGACCAAATTATGTTCATCATTGGTAAACACTTAAACGCAAAAGGCCGCTTAGCGAAAAACACAGTCGTGTCAACTGTAATGAGTAACATGGGCTTCTATAAAGCTTTAGAAGACAATGGCATGACAAGTGTACAAACAGCAGTTGGTGACCGTTACGTCGTAGAAGAAATGCGTGCAAACGGTTATAACGTTGGTGGTGAGCAATCAGGTCACATCGTATTTTTAGATTACAACACAACAGGTGACGGTTTACTAACAGGGATTCAATTAGTGGCAATCATGAAAGCGACAGGTAAGAAATTATCTGAACTTGCCGCGGAAATGACAATCTACCCTCAAAAGTTAGTAAACGTTCGTGTAACTGATAAACATGCAGTAACACAAAACGAAAAAGTGGCAGCAGTCATTACTGAAGTAGAAGCAGAAATGAACGGCAATGGTCGTGTCTTAGTACGTCCTTCAGGTACAGAGCCATTAGTTCGTGTCATGGTAGAAGCAGCGACAGTAGAAGCTTGCGAAACTTTCGTAAACCGTATTGCAGATGTAGTACGCGCGGAAATGGGTTTAGCGTAAATAAACATGTAACACCGGTAGATTCTCTTTTAGGGAGAATGCTACCGGTTTTTTTATTTTTAAAAAAGGGTAATCTAATACAATACCTTAGCATAGAATAAATAGATGGAAATCCCCGGTTTTTTGTTTGAAACGGGGAATTTCTTTGTTTAAGCGCTTAGATTTAAAGGGATTTATTGACGGATGAATTTATTTATGTGTATGATGAAGAAGCTTAAAAAGCTGCGCGGTAAAGGAGTGGGATTTGCGCATACAAAATCGGAAAAACAATAATAGCGCCAGAGCTAAGAAAATCGGACGTAGATTCTTAGCTGACGAGGTGGAGGTTTATCGAACTTTTCGGCGGATGCCTCCCAATCGCACATGCCCGGTTGTAATTTCGTTTTCAAAACAAGAAAGCAATTTCTTGCACAAAAAGCGAAACGGCATATCAAACTAAAAATAATGACGAGCTACATCACCTTTTGATAAGGGATTTTTATGGGAGCATTGCTAAACGAGAGCAATCGCCATAGTACCTAGCAAAAAAAAGGTAGATTCAGTAGTCTACTTTGCTATTGCTAAAAAGTGATGTATGCATCGATCGGAGGAAATTAGATCATGTGTGGAATTGTAGGATATAACGGATATTTAGACGCAAAAGAAATTTTATTAAAAGGCTTAGAAAAATTAGAATACCGCGGTTATGACTCAGCAGGTATTGCCGTACACAACGAAGAAGGCGTAACCGTATTCAAAGAAAAAGGTCGTATTGCAGATTTACGTAAAGCAGTAGATGGAGATGTGGAAGCAGCAGTAGGAATTGGTCATACACGATGGGCAACACATGGTGTACCAAACCGCTTAAACGCACACCCTCATACAAGTGCAACAGGTCGTTATACACTAGTGCACAACGGGGTTATCGAAAACTATCACTTATTACAAAAAGCTTATTTAAAAGGCATTCAAATGAATTCTGATACAGATACAGAGGTTATCGTGCAATTAGTAGACCTATTTGCAAAAGAAGGCTTATCAACATTAGAGGCATTCCGTAAAACATTATCACTTGTACACGGCTCTTATGCATTAGCTTTACTAGATAGCGAAGACGTAGAAACGATTTTTGTCGCAAAAAATAAATCACCACTTTTAGTAGGTGTGGGTGAAGGCTTCAACGTAATCGCTTCAGACGCGATGGCGATGCTACAAGTAACGGATCAATTTGTCGAATTACACGATAAAGAGGTCGTAATCGTGCGTAAAGACAAAGTAGAAATTTCAACGTTAGATGGCCGTCAAGTAGAGCGCGCACCATTTACAGCAGAGCTTGATGCTTCTGATATTGAAAAGGGCACATACCCGCACTACATGTTAAAAGAAATGGATGAGCAGCCGACTGTCATCCGTAAAATTATTCAAGCATACGAAACTAGCGACGATGTAACAATCGATGCGGACATTTTAAATGCCATCGCCGAAGCGGATCGTTTATATATTATTGCAGCGGGCACAAGCTATCACGCTGGATTAATCGGCAAACAATACTTCGAAAAAATCGCAAATATTCCAGTAGAAGTACACATTTCAAGTGAGTTTGGCTACAACATGCCATTACTTTCTGAAAAGCCATTATTCGTGTTCATTACACAATCAGGTGAAACAGCCGATAGCCGCCAAGTATTAGTAAAAATCAAAGAGCTAGGCTACAAGTCGTTAACGATAACAAACGTTTCAGGCTCTACGCTTTCTCGTGAAGCGGATTATACTTTACTATTACACGCTGGCCCAGAAATCGCCGTAGCTTCTACAAAAGCATATGTCGCACAGGTAGCTGTGTTAGCAGTAGCTGCATACGCAGTAGCGAAGCAAACAGGCATCGCACTTGATTTTGATTTAAAACAAGAGTTGGCGATTGTAGCAAACGGCATTCAAGCCATGATCGATTCAAAAGATGACATGGAGCAAATTGCGGAAGATTATTTAAAAATCGCACGTAACGCATTCTTCATCGGCCGTAACATGGACTTCTGTGTGTCTTTAGAAGGCGCATTAAAATTAAAAGAAATCTCGTACATCCAAGCAGAAGGGTTTGCCGGTGGTGAATTAAAACACGGGACAATCGCGTTAATCGAAGAAGGTACACCTGTATTCGCTTTAGCAACGCAAAAAGATGTCGCACTAAACATTCGCGGTAACGTGAAAGAAGTTGTAGCGCGCGGTGCCAACGCCTGCATCATCGCAATGGAAGGCATGGAAGAAGAAGGCGACCGTTTAGTCATTCCTCACGTACATGAGCTATTAACGCCGCTTGTATCGGTTGTGCCATTACAACTGATCAGCTACTATGCAGCACTTCACCGTCGTTGTGACGTGGATAAACCACGTAATCTAGCGAAGTCGGTAACGGTTGAGTAGATTCGTAGGTTGTTCGTGTTAATTTTTAATAAAAATCAATAAATTTATAACAAAATTCGTTTAAAAATAACCTCTATGGGTAAAATATCCATAGAGGTTATTTGTGTTTTTATGGAAACAAGTGAGATTTATAGTGAAGCGAAATTATAATATGAATAATCCAGAATTAATAAATTTAATTGTTTGTCTTACTGATATTTTAGGGTTTTCGAATAGAGTAAAATAAGATTTGTATCTGTCGACTTTCATATAAAAGCTTAATAGTTTATATGGAGTTCATATTCGGTGTGTATACTTTTAAAAGTGAAAAGGAGGAAAAGTATATTTATCCAAACTTGAAAAAGCTATATTTCATTTTTGAATATCCAATTCGTTATTTGAAGATAGTTATTAAAAGTAGGATAACTTATTTTAAGATGAACGGTTTTCTAGTAATTAGAAAAGTTGAAAAATCAACTGACACGTATAGATAGGGAGGATTTATAATGTTCTTAGCAATTAAAGAAATGAAACATGCTAAAAAACGCTTCGTGATGATTGGTGCAATTATTATGCTGATCGCATGGCTTGTTTTTATTTTATCGGGATTAGGTAATGGCTTATCGACATTAGCTGCAGCAACGATGAAAAATATCGACGGAGAACTTTTTATTTATGAAGAGGGCTCTGCAGCAACAATGATGAAAACGAAAATAGCAGGTACAATTGCTGATGATGTGGAAGGCCAATATGGTGTAAAAGAGGCCGCTAAATTTGGGCAATCAACAGTAATCGTGAAATCACCTGATGCTAAAGAAAAAGTGGACGTAGCGTTTCTTGGGATTGAACCAGGGAAATTTATCGAGCCAAAAGTTGCTGAAGGTAAACAATTATCTACTGATAATAAAATGGGCGTAATTATTGATGAAACATTACAAGAAAAAGGTTACGATATTGGCGATTCAATTGAAGTAACAAGTTCTGACATTAAATTAACAGTAGTCGGTATTACAAAAGGTGAAACATTTAACCATTTACCAAGTGTATTTGTAAACTCAGACGTTTGGCAAAGCTATGCATTCGCTGCACCTGGCTCAGATAATGGCTTAGAGAGCCCAGTAGCAATGATTGCATTACAAGGTAAAGACATTAACGCTCAAAAAATCGAAGACAACTACGATGGGATTGAAACATTCTCAAAATCAGAAGCTGTCATGGGTATGCCAGGTTATAAAGAAGAAAGCGGAACAATTTATATGATGCTTGCCTTCTTATTCGTTATTTCAGCTGTTATTATTTCTGTGTTCTTCTATGTATTCATTTTACAAAAAACACAGCAGTTCGGGGTCATGAAAGCAATTGGTGCCTCAAATAGCTTCATTAAAAAATCAATTATTTCACAAGTATTCGTATTATCATTAATCAGCATTATTGCGGGGATTGTATTAACGTACTTAACTGCTCTCGTATTTCCAGAGGGTATGCCGTTTAACTTAGATTTTAAAATGGTTATTTTATATGCAGTTGTGTTATTAATTGTATCTGTTTTAGGTTCTGTTATTTCAGCTCGCCAAGTAACAAAAATTGATCCTTTAACAGCGATTGGGAGAGTGGAATAAATGACAGGCTTAGTACTAAAAAACGTAACGAAATCATTTAAAGAAGGAAATACTACAGTGGATGCACTAAAAAATGTATCCCTAACAGTAAATCCAGGTGACTTCATTGCCATTATCGGTCCATCAGGTTCTGGGAAAAGTACGCTTTTATCTATTGCGGGTGCACTACTTCAGCCAACATCAGGTGAAGTACTTGTTAATGGTACAGATATCGGCAAAATGAAGGAAAACGATTTATCGGCCTTTCGCTTAACGCAGGTAGGGTTCATTTTACAAACATCAAACTTAATTCCGTATTTAACGGTGTTAGATCAGCTGTTACTTGTGGGTAAAATGAAAGGCAAAGTAACATCAAAAGAAACGGATTTTGCGAAAACATTATTAACTGACTTAGGATTAAGCGACAAGTTTAACAAATTCCCGAATGAGTTATCTGGTGGGGAACGTCAGCGTGTTGCTATCGCTCGTGCATTCGTGAATAATTCAAACATCATTTTAGCGGATGAACCTACAGCGAGCCTAGATTCGAAGCGTGCATTTGAAGTGGTCAAGCAAATTCGAAAAGAAGTTAAAGACCGTAACAAAGCAGCCGTGATGGTAACACATGACGAACGTATGCTTGAGTTTTGCGATAAAGTTTATCGTATGGAGGACGGTCTGTTAACTCTAGAAGGGTAATACAGTCCTCTCATTACCGTATGAAATTTCTAATGGGTTGGCAGTAAAACTATAAATGAAAATTTTCATTATCTAGCTAATTGCTCGACACTTTGGCAACAAGTGGTACATTCCATATAATCACCTCCAAGACAATGGATCTTGGAGGTTTTTTCTTGTCATTCAATAGATTTCTATTAAAGAAGGAAAGCCCATGCCTTATGAAGAAGTCATTATGGAGGAAATCAAAGGAGGAAGACAAACATGGACGCAAAACAACCTATTGGCCCACTAGAAGTACCGGAGCATGTAACATTAGAGAACGTAGCGCAGTGGTTAAAGCAAACAGAAAGCTATACAAAGCGTTTGCGTGAAACGGTAGATGGTTTAAGTGAAGACGAGTTAAATAAAACATACCGCGAAGGTGCTTGGAATGTGCGTCAGCTTGTGCATCACATTGCCGACTCGCAGCTCAACATGTACCAACGCCTAAAATTAGCGTTAACGGATCATAATCCAACCGTGCCAGCATTTGATGAAGAAAAGTGGGCAATTCAGCCTGATACGAAACTGCCTGTAGAAAGCTCAATCAAAATACTAGAGGGCATCAATGAACGTATTGTGGAATTAGGTAAGCATGTAACAGAAGCGGATTTAAACCGTACATTTACACATCAAGAGAATGGTGAAATTAAAGTATTATCAAAACTAGCAAAGCTTGCGTGGCATGAAGAGCATCACTTAGCGCATATTAAAATCGCATTAGCAAAATAATAGATAGCAACGAAGCGGTGTAATGGCTGCTTCGTTTTTTTCTTAATCAAATACCAAATATTACCGATATTAAAAGGGAACTAGTAAGAAGCGGAGGTTGCAGCATGAAAATTGCATCATTATTACAGACGCAGCAAGTAACGACAGCCACGTCAAAAGATAAGCCAGCCGAGCAAGAAACAAAAACAATAGCACAGCTTGAAACATATATGCCATCAGAGCGAGCGCCTTTATGGGGCTATTCGGTAAAAGAAGTAAAAACCATTGAATGATTTTTGCTGGAACATGTGAATAGCCGAAAATCAATAACCAACAGAAATAGAATCGGGTGAGTATAAAATGACGAATAGCTCTTCATTAAAAGAACTGTTATTTCAATTAGAAGAAAAATTGCTACAACCTGAAATCAGAGCATCGAAACAGCAGTTGACGAACCTCCTTGCAGAAGATTTCTTTGAGTTTGGCAGTTCAGGGCGAGTATTGTACAAAGATGAGAACATTAGCGAAATGACTCTTGGTGAAGTACAAATGCAATTAAGTGATTTTGAAATTCATCCATTGTCTGAAGAAATTGTTTTAACAACCTACCGAATTTATAACGAAATTAATCAACAACACTCGCTACGTAGTTCGATATGGAAATTCGTTGATGGACGTTGGAAGATGCACTTTCATCAAGGGACTAAAACCGTATTAGAAAAATAACATGTACGAACGAAGCGGCGAATGGACTGCTTCGTTTTTTTATCGTACAGGAAGGAAATTCGTGTATTATGTATTTAAAGGTAAAATTTTCAAGATAATTTTAAACTTCAATGAGGTGAGCACACAATATGCAATTAAAGATTAAGCCGATGACTGAAGAAAGAGCGACGGATATCCTTGGATGGAAATACGAACAGCCCTATAATTTTTACAATAACGAGTTAACCGCAGAAGCGCTTCAAGAAATGCTCGACGGTTCGTATTACTCCCTTGTGGACGAGCAAAATGCCTTAATTGGATTTTTCTGCACAGGTGCGAATGCTCAAGTTCCAATAGGCCATCAATTTGAGGCGTATACAGAAGATTTCATTGATATGGGCGTTGGCATGCATCCGAATCTTGTTGGTAAAGGGAACGGCTTTGACTTTTGTGCGCAGGTAATTTCGTTTATTCGCGCGGAATCTAAAGACACACCGATTCGCTTAACCGTAGCAACCTTTAACAAAAGAGCAATTCGTTTATATGAAAAGCTTGGGTTCATTTCAGAAAAATGCTTTCGTACAGATTCGGCGGAATTCGAGACGATGGTGAAGAAATAATCGACTTGTAACGGACTCGCAGTTTTTAGCGCATATAAACATCGCGCTAGCAAAACAACAAATAGTAGCTGCTTTGTTTTTTATGTTAAAAACTGCATTGCCCCAACGCCCACATGCAAAAAATAGGTGTATAATGGGAAAGGAATTCTTGAATTTGCTTGTTTTGTAACATGAACATTTTAATATGTCATATAAAAGTTATAGCTATGCGTAATGAGAGAATGAAAGAAAAATAGAGGTGAGAACAACATGAGTGAATTTCATTATTGGCAGCAGCTTTCCCAGCCGTCTCGCTTAACACACAATTTAGAAAGCAGCGAGAATGGAAAGTTAAAAGGATACATAAAGTGGGTAGCAATGATTTTTGGCATTACGCTGTTTTATTTTATTGCGCGTAATATTTGGGGCATGAATACAGCTGGGCTAACGTACCTGCTTGTTGACGGTCAATATGACCAATACCGTTATGCGCGACTGATCTCGCTAGTGGGCGCGATTTTGATGGGGATTATTTATTTCTTATTCTACTATTATCTGATTCCGGCTGTTTTATATACCTTTACGGATAATATTCCATACCGCTGGATTCAAAAAGTGCAGCTTTATGTCATCCCAGTGATTATTGTAGAAAAATTGATTACGCTACTTGTGTTTGCGGCGGCTGGCTTTACAACGCCGTTTACGTTTTTCTCGTTAGCGCCAATGCTATCGTATGTTTATTATCAGGAATATATCCTGTATTTTGTTAATCAGCTAACAGTCGCATCTGTTGTAACAGTAGTTGTGCAATATGCATTCATTTCACAATGGGTTACGCGTAAAAAAGCATTGCTAGTGAATTTGATTCTTATACAAATCATTTGCGCGGCGATTGTGGCCGTAATTAGCATTTTACCAATCACTACTTGGTTAGAAGGGTGGTTAGGTTAATGCAACTATCAAAAAAAGCAAAAATCACAACTGTCATCATGGGGTTAATCGTAGTGGTAAATGCTTATTTATTATTGAAAGATAATGATGTTATTTTAAAGAAATACTATATTAACGATGCCCATTTTGCGGTAGCGAAGGATCATGAAAAAATGCTCCCGCTGGATGCGATTGTTACTTCAAGTAATGAACATTTTATCGCAGCACCTGTTCAAGCGGTTAATGAAGTTCTTGTAACAGAAGGGCAAACGGTGGATGTATTAAGTGAATTGGTCGTATTCAAGCAGCAAGAAACCGAAAAAGAAGTAGCGCGACTTGAAACGGAGCGCGCGGCCTATGCAACCGAGCTTGCTGAGTTAGAAAAAGTTGTTTCGCAGCTTGATAATATGAGTTCAGAAACCCAACCGAATTCATCCGTAGCTTCCGATACAATTAATGATGGTGAAACATTGAATATTAATTTATCAGTTGAGTTAGGGATTGAACAAGGCACACCAACTGCTGAAGGCATTGCAGTTATTCAACGCGCAGTTGCTGAAACAACGCGCCAACTTGAGTTATTAGATAGCCGTATTAAGCAGCTAAGTGAAAACAATTTATTAACATCTCCTGTAGAAGGTGTTGTGAAAGAAATTGTATTAGAGGGCGACTCGATTATATTTAATATTCAATCGAGCGATAAAAAAGTAATCGCCTATGTGACACCAAAACAATGGCAGGAAATCGAATTAGATCAATTTACTGAGATAACATTATTCGAAGGGCAAGAAAATGAATTAACGCTAGATGGTATGGTTATCGAGAAGCAACAGATTCCAGCGCGGGATTCAATCGCCTTTGAAGAAATGAAAAGACACGAAAAAATTAACAGCAACGAAACAATCTATGAAATAAGCATCCTACCAAACGAGGACTTGTTCGATACACCAGTAGGAACATTGGCGACTGCAAATATTACAGTCAACAAGGAATTAGATAGCTTCGGTGTACATGAAGATTGGCTTGTGCAAAAGGCAAATGATGAAGCGCAGTATATTTACACGCTCGATGAAAATGGTAAAACAACGTTAACATCTGTTGGGAAATTATTTACTTATCAAACGAAATTAGATCAGCATGAGGCGTTATTGGTAGAGGGTGAAGACGAGGAAGAGGAAGTGCAGCAAACTTCACCACGTATTCAAACTGTAAAATTAACGGATGGAAATTCAGTGAAAGAAGATAAAGACGGGCTGACAAATGTTACCGTTATTTCGGGAACAGATGAATTATTTCCAGTTTTTCTGAACGAAAAAGAGCGAAATTTATTCGCACCAACATTCAGTCCGTATCCATTACAATCGTTTGATCGTGGTCAAATCGATAGTGATTGGCGATTAATCTTTGAGTATTGGTTGAAATAATGAAAGAATAAGGCAAGGGCTTAAGCAGCTCTTGTCTTTTATTTTGGCTTTTCCGCGTAATATTAAGTATTTAAATTGTGGGAACGCGCAGGAGAAGAAACGGACTTCATGTAATTACACGAAGCTTTTAGTAGATTTCAAGTAAGAATTTCTTATGTTTTTGTTAATGATATTAATATAGTAGAAACTCTTGGTTTTTTGCAATTTCACCAAACAAATTAAATGGACGATGATTTTTATAGTATTTTTTTTAGAAAAAGGTATTGACTGTTTAGTAGATAGTATTGTAATATATTAATTGTCGCTAAGACGTACTTAAGAAAAGCATTAACACCAACTGAATTGCTCGAAAAACTTTTTGAAAAAGTTATTGACAAACGAAGTTGAAGATGTTATATTTAAGAAGTCGTCAAAACGACAACAACATGAACCTTGAAAACTGAACAAGCAACGTTAATGAAAAAACAAGCTTCTTAAATGAAGCAAACAATAGATTTCAACTTTAATTAGTTGAATCG
>SMEP01000152.1_pt1 | contig 18350 bp, 18 predicted proteins | sample 2456231 | NCBI WGS metagenome assembly SMEP01 (sample SAMN10132595, study PRJNA489261) | soil metagenome | isolation source: day1 control-silty clay loam soil ammended with raw manure from dairy cow... | place: USA | collected 2015-05-15
ACACTTAAGTAATCGCGACCATGATCAATAATCAGCAGATTGCCAAAACCAGTCATCCAACTGGCAAAAACAACCCGGCCAGGGGCCACGGCGCGGACAGTCGCCCCCGTTTGTGCTCGAAGAACAATGCCGCGCCAAATCCCGCCATCCGGACGATCGGCTCCGAATTTACCTTGCACCTCGCCCCGCACTGGGTACGGTAGTCCACGCGTCAGACCCGGGAATCCGCCTTCTGGTTCCAGAGCGGGCGCAACGGCTTGCTCAACAGGCTCTTCAACGCGCTCGACTTCACGTACCTTGGGTGCACTAGATTTACTGATGGGTTCGCTAGGCTCTGACGACGCCTCCAGACTGTCGGACAGCAGGCGCTCGTTCGAGGCTGGCGGTGTGTAGGTCAACGGCGGCCGTGGAATCGACTGTTCGGGCTCCGGTTTTTCGGAGGTGCCACGTGGCAAGGCTGGTGGCAAAGGCGGTTGAGTGGCGCGTGCCCGCTCCAGCAATTCACGCTCGCGCTCCAGACGCGCCTGATCTCGGGCCGCCTGCTCCTGCTTGGCCTTGCGTTGTAATTCCTGCTGACGAGCCAGTTCGACCTTACGCGCTTCTTCAGCGCGACGGGCAGCCTCGCGTCGGCGTTGCTCCTCGGCTCGACGAGCTAATTCCGCCTGTCGGGCAATTTCTGTTTCCAGGCCAGAGATTAAATCTCCCAGCCGTTTGTCGTTACTTTGCAGATTGGCCGCCTGCCCGCGCTGGCGGTCCAGCTCTGTGCTGATATCAGCCACCACCTTGGCGCGTTTTTCTTTTTGTTCTTCCAGGGCCACTTTCTGGGCAGCAGCTTCGGTAGCCAGCTGCTCTTGTTCTTTTTCCCGCGCGGCAACCTGAGTCTGCAAACGATCCAGACGCTCTACAGTGCGGCGTACTTTATGGACCTGCTCGGTCTGCTGACGCGATACATAACCCAGATAATGCAATTCACGGTTGATGACATTGGGGTCGTCACCCGACAACAAGGCCGACCAGGGCGAGACACCATTGGCATATTGGGCACGCAATTGCTCGGACAGCTCCTGCTGACGCTGCTCTTTAAGGACTTGTTGCTCGCTGATCTGCTTGCCCAGCGTGCCCAACTGCTGATGCAGCTGCTCTTGTCGTTGCTCGATCTGGGACAGAGTACGATCTATATCGGAGATCGCCTGCTCGGACTCGCGCAAGGCATTAGCCGCGTCACGACGCGAACTTTCGCTGGTATCGATTGTTTTACGCAGCGAGTCAATTTTCTGGCGCAGCTCTGCCTGCTGCTTTTGCGCCTGAGCCTGGCGTGCAGCCAGGTCAGGATCAGCAGCCAGGGCCGGAACGGTCCAAGCTGCCAGCAACAGGCAAAGGCTATAGCGCCACATTATTTACTGCGCCTTACCCTGATTGGCGACCGCCTGCATCTGCGCCTCAATTGCTGCCTGGTCGCCCAGGTAGTAATGACGGATAGGACGCAGATTCTCGTCCAGTTCGTAGACCAGAGGCTGACCGGTGGGAATATTCAGGTGGACAATATCCTCGTCTGAAATGCCGTCCAGGTGCTTGATCAAGGCGCGCAGGCTGTTGCCATGAGCCGTTACCAGCACGCGACGACCAGCACGGATGGCCGGTGCAATGGACTCGTCCCAGAAAGGAACCACACGCGCCACGGTGTCTTGCAAACACTCGGTGCGGGGCAACTGATCGTCAGGAACGCGCGCATAGCGGGCATCAAAGCGTGGGTTGCGTGGATCGTCCACAGGCACAGCATCTGGAGCGATCGCGTAGGCACGACGCCAGACCAGGACTTGGTCCTCCCCGTACTTTTGTGCGGTTTCAGCTTTATTTAAGCCCTGTAAAGCACCATAATGGCGTTCGTTCAGGCGCCAGCTCAAACCCACGGGGGTGTGCATGGCGTCCATCGAATCCAGGGCGATCCACAAGGTACGGATAGCGCGCTTGAGGACCGAAGCGAAAGCCAGGTCGAACTCAAAACCGTTTTCTTTCAGCAAGTCACCGGCCTGCTTTGCCTGTTGACGCCCGGTTTCGGTAAGATCGACATCAGTCCAGCCAGTAAACCGGTTTTCCAGGTTCCACTGGCTTTCGCCGTGCCGCATCAGTACAAGTTTATACATGGTAAAAACAGCCTCGAGGTTGAAAAATTGGCGCCACTCTATAATCGTGTGATCTTGCCCTTTTTTCTTGCTTTTCTTGGTAATCAACAGGATTTAACGTGGACTTCATCTTAAGTCAGAATAACCTTCTAATTTTAGCAATTGCGGCGCTTGCCGGCATTATGCTGTTAATACCCAGCTTTTTCAAAGGCCGTGCCGGACGTGCAGTTTCAAGCTCTGAAGCGGTACAGATGGTAAACCAGAAAGACGCCATTTTGATTGATCTGCGTAGCGCTGACCAATTCAAGGCGGGAGCGATTCCACAATCGCGCAACATTCCTGCTGCGGACCTTGACGCAAAAGCCAGCACCTTGCCTAAAGACAAGCCTGTCATTTTAGTATGCGACACTGGCCGCAGCGCTCCGCGCAGTGTGGCCGTTCTGCGCAAGCATGGCATTGAGCAAGCCTTCACGCTGCAAGGCGGCATCCAGGGTTGGATGCAGTCCAGCCTGCCCGTCAAAAAATCGTAAGCGACCCCTTCTACGAGGCTCTCATGGCAAAAGTCACGATGTACTCCACAATGGTGTGCCCTTATTGTGTGCGCGCTGAAATGCTGCTCAAGCAACGCGGTGTTACCGAAATCAATAAAATCATGATTGATCGCGAACCCGAACAGCGTGCTCTCATGATGGAGCGCACCGGCCGACGTACCGTTCCCCAAATCTACATTGGCGACACCTATGTAGGTGGCTACGATGATCTGGCCGCACTGGACCGCGAAGGTGGCTTGCTACCGCTGCTTGCTGCCTGATTTTTTTCTAACAATTTTTTTATCCCACAGGATCACCCATGGCCGATCAGAACACTCCAGCCGCAGAACAAGAAGCTCAACAACCCAGCTTCAGCCTGCAGCGCACCTACATCAAAGACCTGTCCATCGAAATGCCTAACGCTCCCCAGATTTTTCTGGAGCAAGAAGCCCCTTCCGTGGAAGTGTCCATCAATGTAGGTGGCCAACGCCTGGCTGACACGGTTTACGAAAGCACCGTCACCGCCACCGTGACGACTCGCATTGGCGACAAGGTCATGTACTTGGTGGAAGCCACTCAGGCCGGTATTTTTGAAGCTGCCAACATTCCTGACGAGCAGTTGGAGCCTTTGCTGGGCATTGTGTGCCCCACCATGCTGTACCCCTACTTGCGCGCTGCCGTGGCCGATGCCATCAACCGCACCTCCCTGCCTGCCCTGCACCTGACGGAAGTGAACTTCCAGTCCCTGTACGAGCAACGCATGGCGCAGCAAGGCGCTGCTCCCGCTGACGGCCAGCCTTTGCAGGCCTAATGATGCCAAGCGCGTACACCCCGACTCGTGTTGCAGTACTGGGCGCTGGAAGCTGGGGAACGGCACTGGCCGCCCTGGCCAGCATCCAGGCTCCCACGATGGTGTGGGCGCGCAAGGCATCGACGGCACAGGCCATCGGGCAGGAACATCGCAACCCTGCCTACCTGCCCGATGTCTTGCTGCCTGAATCACTACAAGCCAGCGACAGTCTCAAGCACGTGATGGATTTCGCTCTGGCTGACGATACCGGCCCCGCCCTGCTGATTCTTGGCGTGCCTGTCCGTGGTCTGGCGCAAACCTGTCTGGATCTGGCGCAGCATTTGCCCGCCACACGTCGTCATCCCGTCCTGCTGGTGTGGACCTGTAAAGGTTTTCATCAGGAAAGCGGTTTATTGCCCCACCAGATTGTGCGTGAAAACCTGCCCGACCATCCCTGGTTAGGCCGTGCCGTGCTCTCTGGCCCCTCGTTCGCCCTGGAAGTCGCCAAAGGTCTACCTGTTGCGCTGACACTGGCGTGCGAACCTGCTGATATGGCCGGCATTGCCCTGGAGGCTTTGCATGGCAAACAAGCCCGTCTCTACACCAGCACCGATATGATCGGCGTGGAAGTAGGCGGCGCGGTCAAAAACATTATGGCCATTGCCTGTGGCATTGCCGATGCCCTGGGTCTGGGCCACAACGCCCGCGCCGCCCTGATTACCCGAGGCCTGGCTGAAATGCAGCGCCTGGGTGTCGCCTTAGGCGGTCAGGCTGAAACCTTCTCCGGCCTGGCTGGCCTGGGCGATCTGGTCCTGACAGCCACGGGCGAACTGTCCCGCAACCGCCAAGTGGGCTTGGCCCTGGGCGCTGGTGAAAGCCTGGACAGCATTCTGGCCACCGGCATTACTGCCGAAGGCGTGCGCTGTGCCCGTTCCGTACTGGAAATGGGCCGTGCACACCAAATTGAATTACCTATTACCGCTGCAGTCTGCCAGATTCTGTTTGAACAACTGGCACCGCGCGAAGCCGTCCATGCCTTGTTAACCCGCGAGGCTAAACAAGAAGGCCACTAACACCTTGCGTCTGTTGTGCCTGGCCTGTACCCCACACTGCCAAGCCTGCCGTCAATCGTCTTACTATCCAACATCAAAACAATGTCATTGCTCGCTCGCTCTCGCTCTCGCGCTCTCCTGATCCGCTCCTTGATGGGGCTGGCCTGCACTGGTTTGCTGGCCCACTCGGCCCAAGCCCAATCCAGCTGGCCAGAGCGTCCGATTCAAATGGTGGTGCCCTTTCCTGCGGGCTCTTCGCCAGATGCCCTGGCCCGTGCGATTTCCGAGCCTCTGTCCCAAGCCCTGGGCCAAACCGTTATCGTTGATAACCGTCCTGGCGCAGGTGGCAATATTGGTACTCGCTTTGTCGCGCATGCCAAGCCCGACGGCTACACCTTGCTGCTGACGATCAATGGGCCTATGGTGACGGCCCCTACCCTGTACAAGACGTCACTGGGCTACGACCCGTTAAAGGACTTGCAGGCTATCTCCATGATTGGCACCAGCCCCAACGTACTGGTCGTCCCGGCTAACTCACCCGCCAACACCGTGGAAGAGTTCATTGCCCTGGCGAAGTCTCGCCCCGGCGAATTGAATTACGGTTCGGTAGGCCCTGGCAGTTCGGCCCATCTGGCGATGGCCATGCTGGAACATGCTGTCGATATCAGGCTGGAACAAATTCCGTACTCGGGCTTTCCGCAAATCCTGACCGCCATTATTGGTGGCGACATTAACGCGGCCTTTATGGTGCCGGGCATTGCCATGCCCCAGGTTGAGGCAGGTAAGGTCAAAGCCTTGGCCGTGACCTCTTTGCAGTCCAGCGAATTGCTCCCCGATCTGCCTACGATGACGCAAGCCGGACTGGAAAACTTCGAGGCTATTTCTTGGGACGCCTTCTTCGTGCCCCACAACACCTCGGACGATGTGGTCAAACGCCTGAACGATGAAATCACCACTATCTTGCAGCGCGACGATATCAAAGCCAAGCTCAACGCCTTCTACTTCTCATCCGAACCGTCCACGCCACAAGCGCTGACCGACAAGATCATTGCCGACAAAGCCCGTTGGGATGAAGTGATTGAACGCTTGAATCTGTCGCTGGAATAAACAGTACAGGTCCAGACAGACCAGACAAAAGCCCCCTGTGCAGTTCACAGCACAGGGGGCTTTTTTGATTCTGATCGGTACGCCATCTACGCACACACTGGGTAGCAACTCGCGGTCTGGTTTACGTAGACACTCATCACCACTAGCGACTAGACGCCGCCTTCGTATCCAGCTTGTCGCCAGGCATCAAACACGCAAATCGACACCGCGTTAGATAAGTTCAAACTACGTTGGCCAGCCAGCATAGGCAAACGAATCCGTTGCTCAGTGGGGAACAGCGCCAGCTGCTCGGCTGACAGACCTGCCGTTTCACGTCCAAACACAAACACGTCACCTGGCTGAAAGCTCTGTTCAGCCAGCAAATGGCTACCGCGCGTGGTCAGGGCAAAAGCACGATCAGGCGCGCCACCCGTCGCCTGCAAAGCTTCTTCCAGACTGTCGTGTACCTTTACCTGCGCCCACTCGTGATAGTCCAGCCCGGCACGGCGCAGTTTGCTGTCCTCCAGCTCAAAGCCCAAAGGCCGCACCAGATGCAACACACAGCCCGTATTGGCCGCCAGTCGGATGACGTTACCCGTGTTGGGAGGGATCTCAGGCGAAACCAGGACGATATGAAACATGAAAAACCTAATAAGTGCAGAAAAAGATGCAAAAGAAGCCGCGCATAAGCGGCGAAGTATACAGGGCTAAAAAGCCTTCAATTTCCAGGGGGCCCGCGCGGCGACCAAGGCATAGACAGAACGCGCTCCCGCTCTGTGACAGCCCCGCGCCAGCGCGTCCAGCGTGGCGCCGGTGGTCAAAACATCATCGACCAACAGCACATCGCGCCTACTTAGTGACTCCTGCACGGAAAAGGCGCCACGCATTGCTTGCCTGCGTGCCTGACGTCCCAAGGACTTCTGTGCCTGCTCCTGACGCGGTCGCGACGCCACCGCATGCAAGCGTGCCGACAAACCCAAGGACCGGGCCACCCGCTTTGCCAGTACGGCTGCCGGATTAAAGCCTCGACGATGCAATGCGCTACCTTGGGACGGTACAGGGATCACCCAAGCATTCTGGTCCAGCGGCGGCCCATGCCGACGCCATTGCTGAACCATCAGCTCGGCCAACACGGCCGCCATTTCCAGCCGACGCGAAATTTTAAACGCATGGATCAACATATCGCCAGGATGTTCATAATCAAATCCTGTGACTGTCGCTTGCACACTTAGCTGGCCCGCGCCACAGTCCGGGCAGGCCAGCAAGGCCAGCGGCGGTAAAGCCAAAGCACAGCGCGGACAGCGCAAGCCCTTAGCCGGTGCGGCCAGCGCGTGCCGACACAAGGTGCACAGCATGCCCATTTGCGAGCGCAGACCGCACAAGACACATGGGCGCGCCAGGAGAGGAATCCCTACAAGACGGTTGGGCGACTCGCGCCGGAACAGGGGATGCGCCATAATAGATCATTACCTCACAGAGTCAGGCTGATTCGATCACAGCACACCCTACTGATCCACGCCAGCAACGTCCGCGCAACTATGTCCCAGTTACCTTCTTTGCCCATCAACTCCGCCCACGTCGAGCAGCAATTCAATCGTCGCGCTCCCCTGGATCACGCTCAGTTTCTTTACGGTGAAGTGGCACAGCGGATGTTATCCCGGCTAGCCCTGGTTCGTTTACAGCCCACCCATATTCTGGATGCTGGCTGCGGTGCCAGCCACGCCTTGGAGCCGCTACGATCTCGCTATCCGGATATGCACTACACCGGTCTGGATCGCAGTGAAAAACTGCTGGAAGTCGCCCGGGAGCGCTACCAGGCCAAACCCAGCCTGTGGCAAAAACTGCGCAATCAGCCCACACCGGCTGCCAGCTGGATTCATGCTGATATGGCAGAGACTGGCTTGCCGGCTGAAAGCCAGGAATTGGTCTGGTCGAATATGGCCCTGCACTGGCACCCGGAACCCCACCGGGTCCTGGCAGAATGGAACCGCGTACTCAAGCCGGAGACGCTGGTCATGTTCTCCTGCTTGGGCCCCGGTTCTTTGGCCGAACTACGCAGCGCCATGGAACAGGCGGATCTGGGCACCCAAACCATGCAGTTTGTGGATATGCACGATTTTGGGGACCTGCTGCTGGAAAACGGTTTCTCTGATCCTGTCATGGACCAGGAAGTCGTCACCCTGACCTATCGCAGCGCTGAAAAACTGCTGGACGATCTGCGTCTTTTAGGTGGCAACCCGCACCCTCAGCGCAAAGCCAGCCTGAGTACCCTGCCCTGGCGTCAACGCTTGTTGAGTGCCTTGGAAAAGCAACGCCATATGGATGGCACCTTGCATCTAAGCCTGGAGATTGCCTATGGACACGCCTGGCGCGCCCGTAGCCGTCGCAGCACCCAGGGCGAGGTCAGCGTGCCTATCTCTACCATCAGCCGCCGCCCCAAACCCCAGGAATAAAACCCCTGCTTAGAAGCGGTACTCCGCCTGCAGCCAAAAGCGTCGACCATCTTCTGCGTAGGAGTAAGCACCGTTTGTGCCCGAATCCCGACGCCTATCTGTCAGGTTGTAGACGGCTGCGCTCAAGCTCAGGTCTTTTCTGGCACGCCAGCTGGCACCCAGGTCAACGGTGGCAATCGTGCCCATGCTTTCGCTGATTGCACCGCCCCGCCCCCAGGAAATATTGGTTTCACGACCACGCACACTCAAGGTCGAGAAAGCTGAGACCGCTTCATTCGGCGTCCAGTCCACCGTCACACTACCCATATTGCGCGGCGTGGCAACCAAAGGCTGGCCTTCAGACTGCGGATAGCCAAAACCCAGAATCGTGGCGCTGCCATTACGGACTTTGGAGTCGGTAAAGGTATAGCTGCCACGCAACTTCCACTGTTCGTTGAAGCGGTAAACCAAGCCCAACTCCAAGCCCTGCACACGCGCTTCCGTAATATTGAAATAGGTGCTGTACATGCTGTTGGTGTACGGGTCCGGTGGCACAGGTCGCCCGTCAGGGTAGTACAGCTGACGCGAACCCGTATTGGCAATCTTGTTGTGGTAGCGAGTGTGGAACAAGGTCGCATTCCCGCTCAATGGCCCACCATCCTCAAAGTACAGGCCTAACTCGACGTTGGTACTGACTTCAGGGTCCAGATCCGGATTACCCCAGGTGTAAGCACCACCACGCTGTGGCAAACCAATTTGGGGGTTGCTCTGCATGATGGTGGGCGACTTGAAGCCCTTGGCAATCCCGCCCTTCAAAGTCCAATTGTCCGTGGCACTCCATACACCGTACAGGCGTGGGGTCCAATGGCGACCGTAGAACTCGTTATCGTCCATGCGTACGCCCGCAGTCAGCGCAAAGGACGGGGTCAGGCTCCATTCATCTTCCAGGAACAAGGCGTATTCGCGCACAGACGTATTTACGCCTGCGCCATTCGGATTGGCGTAATAGCCATCAGCCTTCAGCTCGCTCTTGCGCCATTGGAACCCACCGACCAGCATATGATCAGCCAAGGGCAGAGTCATCTTGCCATCCAGCACGGTGTTGCGAATGTCGGGACGGGCTGTTTGAGTCGGGCCGTCACGATAGGCTTGCTCGCGATTAAGGCTTAGCTCCGTGTCAAAATTTCCCCAACGCCCGGTATGCGACAGTGTGTAGGTATCGCGCACATATTCGTTCTCATTGGCCTTGGCCGTCTCCGCCAGCGACTTGCCGGGATTGGTCCAGAAATGCTGGGTCGTGCGGCCTGCCTCAAACATGAATTCGTGATTGGCGTTTGGTGTGGCCCACAAACGCACAGTGCCATTTTGTCGCTTAGCTCGCGCAAAACCATTCAAGACACGATCTTCCTGGCGCTGCTTGTGATAGCCCCAGAACTGCAGGCCCAGACGACCGGGCACGATGGGACCCGATAAATACAGATCGGCTGAACCACTGTTTCCAGCCGAACCACTGTCCTGCAAGGTATAGCCACCCGTGACCGAGCCGTGCCACTTGTCCGCCACTTTACGCGTCACAATATTGATCACCCCGCCCAACGCCTCCGAGCCGTACAGGGTAGACATAGGGCCACGCACCACCTCGATACGTTCAATGGCCTCCAGCGGTGGAATCCAATTCATATCCAGAGCTTCAGACACGCCGCCCTTCATGGTGACTTGGCGCATATCCTGACGACGACCATCAATCAAGACCAGCACATGCTCGGACTCCATGCCACGGATCGAGATAGCCCCTTTATCGCCCCCCACCACGCTGACGCCGGGTACCAGCCGCAAGGCATCCGCCAAAGACTCGAAACGCTTCCCCTCCAGTTCCTCTCGCTTGATCACTGTGATGGACGCCGGTGCGCTCACCACTTCCTGGGCAAACCCCGATGCCGTCACCGAAATGGCTCCTAGCTGTTCGACGTCATTGCGCTCCTGAGCCCAAGCAGGCATACACGCCAGGGACAAGGCAGCCAAGGGCCAGCACAGGCCCAGTTTCATTTTCATCACGGCTTCTTCCATTATTTATAATAAGAACCAAACTCATTTCTATTTGCTATTATCATGAGCCCGGTTTCTGACCGTAGTCTGATGAAAAACATTCTGATCATTGAAGACCATCGGCCTTTACTGAGCCTGCTGGCAAGCCATTTACAAGGACAGGGCTACTCCATCCGCACCGCTACCACGGGCCGGATTGGGCTAGCCTTGCTCCAAGAGCACAGCTTTGATGCCTTGATTCTGGATTTGGGTCTGCCCGATATGGACGGGATGGAGATCCTGGCGCAGCTGCATCATCCAGACCGAAGCCGGCGCCTGCCCTGCCTGATCCTGAGTGCCCGCGACGCGGTGCACAATCGCATTCAAGGGCTACGTGGCGGAGCAGACGACTATCTGCTCAAACCTTTTGATCTGGTGGAGCTGGAAGCACGCCTGAGCGCCATCTTGCGCCGGGCAACGCCTCATCGCTATCAGCAACTACTGATCGGCAATTTGCGTTTCGAGCCTGAGGTCAGGCAAGCCTGGGTCAATGACCGGGCATTAATGTTGCCCCGGCGTGAAAGTGTGCTGCTGCAAGAGCTGATGCAAGCCAGCCCACGTCTACTGATCAAGGATTACTTGCTGGAACAGTTATATAAAAACCAGACCGATATCAGCTTGAATGCCATTGAAGCCTTGGTTTCCAAGCTACGCCGCAAATTGCGTGAGCATGACGCGCTCGTGTGCATCGACACCGTGCGGGGTGTTGGCTACCGTTTGCGCGCACTGTGAACAAACGCGCCTTTAGCCTGCGCGGGCGCTTGCTGATTACCTTATTGCTGATGCTGGCCTTGGGTTTTGCTGCCCTGGCGGTGTCTTTATTCGACACGCGGGACGAACTGCGCCGCATCAGCCTGTTCCTGCAAGCCGAGGAAATTGCCCGCGACTTTCAGCCGAAGGATTCTCTGGATACGCTGCCGCTCTACTATGCCGGTGGCGAGATGTCCTACTCGCTCTACAGTACCCAGGGGAAATTGCTCCAGGCTTCAGCAAACCTGGAAAGTCCACGACGCCTGCGTCCCGCCCAACCGGAAGATGAGCTTGCCCTGTTCAAGCACAAACACCGCAGCGGCTATGTGGTGTCGGTCTCTGTGACACTGCCCAATGGCGAGATCCTAATGGTCGCAAAACGGGATCAGCGCGAGCGCGAGCTGATTGGTGCGTTACTGCAAACCCGTATGTGGCGCTCTTTGCTCTTGTGGCTGCCTGTCTGCGCACTAGGCCTTTTGCTGATTGCCTGGCTTATACACTGGACCTTGCGTCCCGTGCGGCAAGCAGCAGACCTGGCGACGACACTGGGGCCTGCACAGCCCGAGCTACGCTTGCCCGTCACAGCGTTGCCCAAAGAAATCCGTCCTTTGGCGCAGGCGGTCAATCAAAGTTTGGACCGCCTGATGCAGGCCTATCGGCATGAGCAACAACTGGTCGCTGATGCCGCGCATCAATTGCGTACGCCGCTGGCTGTCCTGTCTCTACGACTGCAAACGGCTCAGCATCATAGCGATAAGGTCTGGGATCGGTTGCGGGAAGACATTGCCCATTTACAGCGATTAGTCAGCCAATGGCTGAGTCTGGCACGCAAGCAAGAACAAGCTACAGAACTGGTCGACCAAACTGCTTTGGCCCCGCTATGCCGACGCATTATGGGAGATCTTTGGCCCCTGTTTGAGCAGGCTGGGCGTGAGCTTCAATTTCAAGATAACAGCCATCAAGACAGCGTACTGGCCTGCGAAGCCGATCTGGCCGAGGCTCTTGTCAATGCGCTGGATAATGCGCTGACGCATGGCGTAGGCACGGTCACTCTACATCTGCATACTCCATCGGAGGGTAGCTGCGCCATCGACATTAAGGATCAAGGCCCTGCCTTGGATGAACACGCAGGTCATCAGGCCTTCGAGCGCTTTCACAAACAGGACAGCGTCAGTACAGGAGCTGGCCTGGGGCTGACGATTGTGCGCCAGATCCTATTGCGCCATGGTGGACAGGCTCAGTTCTTGCCCGGTCCCTACTGCACCTTAAGGCTGTTGCTGCCACTGGCCGCACAGGCCCCGCCAGCCTCTGACAAAAAAACGGTTTAGCGGTACACTTTCCCAGTTGGTCAACCGGCCAACTACGTTCTCAGGGCGGGGTGCGAGTCCCCACCGGCGGTAATGGCACTAGCCTAGCCCGCGAGCGCCTGACCTTAGGTCAGGGACAGCAGACCCGGTGTGATTCCGGGGCCGACGGTATAGTCCGGATAAAGAGAGAACGGGATACCCTCAATGTCCTGTACGGGAGTCATCCTGCTATGGGCTTGATCTATCCTGCTTCCTGCATGCCCTGTTTTTGTTGTCTTAAAACAGGAAACGAACATGAACAGCAATACCCCAGCCAATCTTCTGGCTCCCCGCATCGCCTTTATTCAAGCTTGCTGGCACAAAGACATTGTTGATCAAGCCCGTCAGGGTTTTATTGACGAAGTCAGCGCAATGGGCCACGACAGCAGCCTGATTGATTTCTTTGAAGTTGGCGGCGCATTTGAGATCCCGCTTCACGCACAACGCCTGGCCCAGTCCGGACAGTACGCCGCCGTGGTGGCCGCTGGTTTGGTCGTTGATGGTGGCATCTATCGCCACGACTTTGTGGCACACGCGGTGATCCAGGGCTTGATGCAAGTACAGCTAAGCACAAACGTACCTGTGTTCTCAGTTGTGCTGACTCCGCATCATTTCCATGATGGCAAAGAGCACCACGATTACTTTCATCGACACTTTGTGCTCAAGGGCCAGGAAGCAGCCCGTACGTGCTTGGATACCGTGACACAGCTGCAGGCACTGCCTGTGGCATCCGTGGCAGCCCTCTAAGCGGCCAGGCGGCCTTAAATGGCCGCCACAATCCCAACATCCCCAACACTGCGTTCACCCGCAGCATCAGGGCAGGCCTGGCTTTACCGGCCACTCATTTGGTAACTACTGTATCAAGACTGGTTACGCTTGCGCGAGGAGTCGATACCCAACTGTTTGAGCTTGCGATACAAGTGGGTGCGCTCCAGACCTGTACGTTCCGAGACACGCGTCATGCTGTGATTTTCGCGGCGCAGATGATATTCAAAATAAATACGCTCGAACTCATCACGGGCTTCACGCAAAGGCAGGTCCAAAGAAATACTGCCTAACTGGGACTCATCCTGCTCGACTTCAGCCACGGCCATGGCGGGCGCCATGCCAGGAGCCATTGCCGCTGCTTCAGGGCGACGATCACCACCTTGAGCAAGTGGGCGCGCTGCCGCTGCCAACGCCTTGGGTGCGACCGTGCGCTCCAAGCCTGAAGCGACCGTTTTGAGCAAGCGTTGCATGGTAATGGGCTTTTCCAGGAAGTCCACCGCACCAATGCGAGTTGCCTCTACCGCAGTATCCACCGTGGCGTGGCCACTCATCATGACCACAGGCATATCCAGCAAGCCTTGGGATGCCCACTCTTTAAGCAGGCTGACACCGTCAGTGTCTGGCATCCAGATATCCAGCAAGACCAGATCGGGGCGGCCCCGCAAGCGTGCCTCGCGAGCCTGGGCGGCATTTTCTGCCAATTGCACGGTGTGCCCTTCGTCGTAAAGGATTTCCGACAAAAGTTCCCGAATGCCGATTTCGTCATCAACTACCAGAATTCTGGCCATAAAACGTCACCTACGTGATTTTTACGCATTATCGTTTGCTCGCCGCCCAGAGTCCAGACGAATATGCTGGCCAGCAAGCCGGGTAAAGAGGATGGAAATGCGAGCCCCCCCCTCACGACGATTGGAAACATCGATTCTGCCGCCGTGCTCCTCGATGATTTTCTTAACTATAGCAAGACCCAGACCCGTGCCGGTGGGCTTAGTGGTGACGTATGGTTCAAAAACACGCACCAACATCTGGGGATCAAACCCGGGCCCGTTATCCGACACCACAAAACTGACTGTGCCAGCAGAATCGGAACCTTCCACACCTGCAATCATGGTTTTAACAAATACATGGGCCTGGTCAAGTGATTGATCTTGAGCGGCAGCTTCACGAGCATTGGCCAACAGATTATGAATAACCTGGCGTAGCTGTGTAGGGTCCCCTTGCACCATCGGTAAATCAGGGTCCAGCTCCACATCAATCGCCACACTATACCCATCGTCCCGAACCATACCTTCTTCCGGGTCCCAACCATATAAAGTCAGCACTTCAGTGATCAAATCATTCAGATTCAACGCCTGCATCTGAGTAGCAGGTTTACGAGCGTATTCGCGGAAATCCTCAACCATCTTTTTCAGTGAGCTGACCTGATTGACGATGGTATTGGTATAGCGCAGCAACATGGCAGCATGAACGTCATCCAGTTGCGACTCCAGCTTCATGGCCAAACGTTCAGCAGACAACTGAATGGGCGTCAGCGGGTTTTTGATCTCGTGAGCCAAGCGTCGGGCGACCTCGCTCCAGGCTACCAGACGGCTGGCGGAAATCACGTCGGTAATATCGTCAAACACCACCAGATAGCCAGTTGGCTGACCATCCACACGCAGCAAGGTACCACGGGCCAAAACGGTGACGATAGTATCACGCGCTTCATTACCTTCTTTCATTTCCAGGCTTCACGAATCACAGAGGCAAAGGTCAGCGCACCTTCCAGCGTTTCCAGCGGGCGACCTTTAATGGAACGCAAATCTACCTGCAAGATACGCTGTGCGCCCTGGTTGAACATGGTGACGCGGAACATCTCGTCAAACGCCAGCACGCCACTGGACAAATTACTGAGCACAGACTCCAGGTACATATTGGAGCGCTCCAGCTGCAAGCGATTCTTCTCCACCATGCGCCGCGCTTCATCCAGTTGCCGAGTCATGGCATTGAAAGAACGGGTCAATTGTCCAACTTCATCCTTGGCCGGTGGCTCTGGCAAGGCCCGGTAATCCCCTACCCCCACGGCTTGCGTGCCTGCAGCCAGGGTTAACAAAGGACGCGTCAGGCGGCGCGACAAAGCCAGTGCAGCGGCCACCGCCGTAAATACTGCCAGGATCAAGGCCAGCGTCAGCGTAATGCCGTAGAGCTTGCGCAAACCCTGGCGGGACAAGGCCAGTTCCTGATAATCCCGGAAGCCCTGCTGTACCTGGTTGGCATTACGGGCAATCTTGTCAGGCACTGGCTGCATTACCTGCAACCAGCGCGAATCTGCCGTACCGCTCAAGGTCGCCGGAAAGCGATTGGGATCCGCCAATGGCAAGACCGTACGCAACCGCAACCCGGTGGCCTCGGCCGGCACCCCACCTTCATCCAGGCCGTTATCAAGGACAGGCGCGGCATCATCCACCTCAGCCGCCGCGTAACGGCCCGCGATACGCAACTGATTCATCACGCTGGACGGCGGCATATCGGGCAGCAAGGTGTCATAGCGTGACGACGAAAAAGCAATCAGACGACCATTGCCGGAAAACACCATGGCCTCCGTGACACCACTGTTCTCGCGCAAGGAAATCAACAAACTGCTGTACTGCGAGTTATCCGCTTTATTAAGCGCCGCCACCATTTCGTTGGCGCGACCTTCAAGCTCACTTAACTGTGAGTCCAGGGCGGCACGCCCCAAGCTCAAACCGGACTCCAGCGCTGAATCCACCCGCACGTTGAACCAGGATTCGATGGAGCGCGACATGAACTGAACCGACAAGACGTAAATCAGTGCGCCGGGAATAATGCCGATCAGGGTGAAATAGAACGCAAAGCGCGCCGTCATGCGGGCACCAAACTGACGCCTGCGTATCTGTCTGAACAAGCGAATCGTCAGTAACAGCACCCAGGAAATCAGCGTAGCCGCCAGAACGCCATTGAGCACCAGCAGCAAGTCGTACTGCTGCGCGTAGCGCGAGGCGTTGCCGGTGGACCAGACAAGAAGAGAAAACAGCGCCAAGGCACTGACACCCGCTCCAAACAGAGCGGTGCGCAAGACCCAACGAATCAAGGTTGGGGCTCGGCGACGGAGACGGAAAAGGAAAAGGTTTTCCATGGAGTAGCCAAAGTCCAGGCAGAACTGTTGATGGCGTCCACCTGAAACGGACGGGCCAGCAAAGAGGTATCCAGGCGCAAACGCAAACGACCTTGGTATTCCTGGTCGTGGTCCAGATCGGCCACATAGGCCACGGCCCAGCCGCGGATATGCCGCAACATACCCAATGCATCGTTCATGGAGGACTCGGGTAAAGACAAGTCCCCGGTGCCCACGCGCCACTGGCGGGTCAGGGCGTTATAAACAACTCGCCAAGTTTGTTGTTCTTTGACAACGTTTTTATCGAACCAATACCAGCGAGGCTGAGCCAACTCCACTTCAACCGTGAAATACAGCGGCACCCCTTTCTCGGCAGCGGTACGTAATTCGGGACTTAACTCGAACTCGACATCAGCATCGATATACAGTTTGTCGTCCCGAATACGGGGCTCGACCTTGACGACCCGCTCTCCCGACGAGGCAACCGGCACGATCGTCGTAGCCGAGCTTAGCGCGCAGTTGAAAATCAGCAGAAAAGACAGAAAAACGCGCCACATCGTGATTAACCGCAAAAAGGACAAAGTCAGAGCCCTAATTGTGACAAGTCAAACCGGGCGCGTAAACAAGGCATAGAAAAAACCGTCGCCATCTGCCAGCGATCGTCCCGCAACACCGGGCAAAATCTGACCGGGGGAGTTCAAGAGCTGCGCTTCGGGGTGACGGGCTAAAAATGCCTCGACCTGTTCCTGCCCCTCTGCCGGGAAAATCGAGCAGGTCGAATACAGGAAATGCCCGCCAGGCCGCAAAGTGGGCCACAAGGCATCCAGTATAGAGCTTTGCAAACGCGCGGTATCGGCAATGTCCGATTCGCGGCGCAACCAGCGAATATCAGGGTGACGACGCACAATTCCCGAAGCGGTGCAGGGCACGTCAGCCAAAATAGCGTCAAAGGGCTGACCATCCCACCACTGCGCAGGACGTGCCGCATCACCGCGTTTAAGCTGCACTTTGTCGCTTTCCAGACCTAGACGACGCAGGTTGTGACCCACGCGTTCCAGACGCTCGGCGTCCGAATCCAGTGCCAGCAAAGAAACATCGGCCTGCTCCAGCAGATGGGCCGCTTTGCCGCCTGGGGCCGCGCAGGCATCCAACACCCGCATGCCGTCTTGAACCGGCAAGAGCTGCCCCGCTTGCTGAGCCGACCAATCCTGCACCGACCACCAGCCCAGATCAAAGCCTGGAATCGCCTGCACAGGCATGGCTCTGTCCAGAGTGACGGCACCTGCTCCAGGACTGCTGGAGGCAATACCGGCTTCCGTCAGCACGGACTGCAAGCGCTCAACCGAGCAACGACGCTGGTTAACGCGCAAGGTCAACGGACCAGGTCGATTGGACGCCTGCAGCAAGGTTTCCCAGTCACGCGGGTAAGCACGGCGTAACTCCTTGACCCACCAGCCAGGGTGATTCCAACGAGCCTCGGGGCGGCTTTCCACCTGGGATAGCACCATCTGGCGTTCGCGAGTGAAGCGACGCAGCACCCCATTGACCAAGCCCTTGGACAAACGCAAGGCCGCCTGGCTGTCAGCAGCCCGCACAGCCTGATCCACCACCGTATGCACGGCGTAAACCGGTACATCAGGGCGATCCTCAAAGGCCTTGGCATCCTCTTGAACGCGCATGGCCGTATCCAGCAAGGCCAGCGATACCATCAACAGGGCATCCAGCCAGCTATTGCTGGGTTGACGTGGCACCAGCGTGACACGGATCTGACGAGCATGGCCCAAACGGCGCAAAACGTGAAAGCTGATGGACTGCACCGCAGCACGGGCAGGCGCTGGCGTAGCGGCCAGACTTTCAGTCAGGGATTTGCCTGCCAGCACGCCTTCAATATTGCGCGCGCTCAGCAGCATGATTTCAGACAGGGGCAAGGAGGGGGAAAGATGTGTGTCGGACACAGGACAACCGCTAGAAAAGAAAAATATGACTGCGACTGTAGCACTATTTGTCGTATTAACCGGGCCCGGACCCACAAGATACGTACGCATCCGGGCATGGGGCGGTAAAATCAAGCTAATTTCCCAATTTCGAGCCCTCAAGCTCCAGAAGGACCCTCTATGAGCGCCCCAAAAGTCGGATTCGTGAGCCTGGGTTGTCCCAAGGCCCTGGTCGATTCCGAACGAATTCTTACTCAGCTGCGTACCGACGGCTATCAAATCACCCCTAACTACTACAATGCAGATGTGGTGGTGGTCAATACCTGTGGTTTTATCGAC
>SMEP01000098.1_pt1 | contig 18345 bp, 17 predicted proteins | sample 2456231 | NCBI WGS metagenome assembly SMEP01 (sample SAMN10132595, study PRJNA489261) | soil metagenome | isolation source: day1 control-silty clay loam soil ammended with raw manure from dairy cow... | place: USA | collected 2015-05-15
TGAACTAGAGCCCCATATGCAGGCCGGTGACGAGCGCATTTTCTCCTCCCCCTCCATGAACATTCGGGACCCGTGGTTGCTGGTGTCTTTCTCCGTTCCGGAAAGTGAACGCCAGAATCGCCACAAAATCCGCACGGGGCTGGCCCGCATGGGTTTTGGCACCGTGAACGCAGGCTTGTATATAGGCCCGGCACGCTTGCAAGCCGAAGCGGTGGAATACATACGCGAGCACCAGCTCTGGCCGTATATCGAACTCTTTACCTGTGAACCTAGTGGCGTGAGCGACATTCAGGAAAAAATCTCGCGCTGGTGGAATTGGGACAAGCTGGCCAATGAATACCAGTCTTTTCTGAACTCGTATCAGCACGAAGTGGAAGGCTGGCAGACCGCCCTACGCCAAGGCACGGGCGATCCGCTGGAAGCATTCAGGCTTTATATGCCCATGATTACCCGCTGGCGCAGGCTGCCTTTTCTGGATCCAGGTTTGGCCCCCGAACTATTACCGGACCACTGGGTAGGAAATACGGCCCGCAAGCTGTTCGGTGACCTGCATCGCCTGCTGAGTCCCTTGAGCTTGCAGCACGTGCAGCAGGCTATCCCAGACTGGAAAACCCGTAGCACGGACTAAACCGTCTAACCGGAATCAGGCTCCCGCAAAGCGGGTGACTTCCTTTATCAACCGCTGTGCAACAGGCTCAAATTGCTCCTGTGTGATCCCCTGCATCATGGGCGCATCGTGCCAGGCCTGAAACCGGCCAAACTGAAATGGCAAGTCAAAACAATGCCCGCTGAACACCGCGTCAAGCGGGCTTTGCTCTGTGAAATCGCTCCACAGCACCGCACGCCCTGCCGCTTTCAAGCTAGCGGCATACTGCGTGGGGAAGCGCTGGAACTGCCCCCAGGACGACGCAGCCACCACTTGCTGATACGGCGTCAAGCCGGAATCCCCACCGCAATAAGCGCCATCTCGAACCAGACTGGCCGGCAAATCCTGCAAAGGCCATAGTCCCAAAGCCTGATCAACCTGCTCCTGAGTCGCTTGCCTATGAAATGGCACATCAAAAAAGAAAACCGAGGATTCCTGAGCAGCACAGCGCAAATACACCGCCTGTGCATGACAAGCTTGCGCCGCCCAATCCGGGCTTAATAAGTTCTCTGGTACATCGGCACTGGCAACGGGCAAAAAAGCCGATGGAGCATGCCCCAAACGTGGCGGCTCTCTATCCAGCGCCGCTATGCCCTGCTGCATCAAAACATCCACGCTGACCTTGCGCCAATCCTCGCCCAGGCCGCTACGTACACGTTGGCTGATCCTGGTCTGTTGCTCCGGCAGCCACGGCGACCGGGTTCCCATACTGAGCAAAGCAAGCCGGTCAATCCAACCTTGCGTCGAATCCAGGACGCTCAGCAAATGCGCATACCAACCACCTGCCGACTGCCCCATCAAGGTGATTTTGTCCGGGTCGCCACCGAACGCCCGGATATGATCTTTGGCCCATTGCAAGGCCAACACCAGATCCGCCGCAGGCAAGGGCAAGGCATCGGCCTGCACATCCCCCAGGTGCCCCAACGCCCCCAGGCGATAATTCACATTGACGACAATCACTCCCTGGGCCGCCAGGCGAGTACCGTCATACCAATCCAACGATCCGCCACCACTCATCCAGGCACCGCCGTGAATAAAGAACACGACGGGTAACCCTTGCGCCTGAGCCGGCGCCCATACATTCAGAAAATAGGCATCCTCGGACTGCGGGTTGGCACTGCCCGCCCCCATCACCGCCGCCAAACGACTGGGGCGCTGCGGGAAGATGGGGACCTGACACAGGCGGGTCGCCCCCATTGCGCCGCGCGCAGCCCGCGCCACCTCAAAACGGCCTGCGCCTTGGGCATAGCGCAGGCCATACCAAGCGTGCACTGTTATGCCGTCGGCCTGACAACGATGCGAAGGAGCACAGATCGGCACGTTCGTCGCCATCACTTAAAGCTTGTTGGAAATGTAGGGCGTATCCGTCATGCCGTTGCCATGCAGCTCGTAACCCATAGGGGCAGTAATCGACGCATGCCGTGTACCGGTATTAATATCGCGCCACATCCGACCTAGCAAACTGTTTTCAGCAAACGATGCCGTACCATGCAACCAGCACAAATTATTCACCGCCTCCACCAACTCATGTCCGGCATGGCCAATCCCGGCCCGATGACGAGCCCGTAACTCCAAAGGCATCGGCTCCGTACCGGAGGCAGCCGCATCGACCTGTGCCGCCGCACGTTCCAGCAACAGGCGGGCCCCGTCGATCTGAATACTGGCCGTGCCCAGGTTCTGCACAAAGGCGCCGGAGTCGGACTGCTTTTTGTAGTGGGTATACGTAATGCCACGCTTGCCACTGACACCACTGGTGAAGTCCACCGCCGCTTGCGCTGCCCCCAAGGACGGCGCTTGAATGCAGGTTGACATGGTCAAGTGCGGAGTCAGACGACGGCCAAATGTTGCCAAGGGATCTTGCTCTTGAGCATCACCCATCAGTTGCTGGAACGTAATCAGACGCTCTTTAGGCACCCACAGATTTTCAGCCACCATGGTGTTGGATCCTGAGCCGCGCATACCAATGGTGTACCAGGTATCCTGGATTTCAAACTCGTCACGACGCATCAACACAAAGCCCACCGTCGGCTCGACCAGTTCACTTTCTTTAATGAACAAAATACCCAGAGCCCAATCCGAGTGATTGCTATTAGAAGCAAAGGGCCATTTCCCGGTGATACGCCAGCCGTCACCATCCGGCGTGGCAGTACCTTGAGGCTGAGCAAAAATGGAAGCCGCACGGATAGGGCCATCGGCAAACACATCATCCAGCATGGCATCGCTAAAGCGATTAGCCAACATAACCGAACCATTCGAGATCACCACACACCAGGCGGCAGCCGGATCGTAGTAGCCCACAGCGCTGGCACACTGCAAGAGCATATCGGCGCCACCCTCGTAACCACCGTAGCGCTTCAAGGCAGAAATCCGCCATGCACCCGTGGACTCCAAAGCTTGCACCGCTTCATCCGACAACATGCGGTTGCGGTCTGCCTGTGGTGCCAACTCACGCAAGAGCGGCCCAATCTCGTGGATGCGCCCCAGTATCTCCTCCGTCTCTTGGCGAGAAGGTGCCTGGCTAACGGTGATCCGCTCGCGCTCGGCCACTGCCGTTGCTCCTGTGAACGTCATAACTGCTCCCTAGAATTATTTAATATGGCAAATCTATAGCTATCGTAATTTAATCGCAATATAAATAAACAGAAAATCATTGAATAAATCATTTTTTAAGGCATTTATCGGGGTTTTCACCTACAAGAAACCTTACATTCAGTCTATTTTTAATTGCAAAAAACTAACGATCAAAATGAAAATGACCATTTAATAAAAAAAGAAACAGGAGTAGCTCAATCCCAACAAGCACGGGACAAAAAAAACCGCCGACCCAAAGGTCGGCGGTTTTCTATGTAGATAACAGGCTTTAGCAGCCCATTGTCATTACATATTTTCAATCATGACATCGCCAAAGCCGGAGCAAGACACTTGAGTTGCGCCTTCCATCAAGCGGGCAAAGTCATACGTCACTTTGCGCGACGTGATGGATTTTTGCATGCTGTCGATGATCAGATCAGCCGCTTCAGTCCAACCCATGTGACGCAGCATCATTTCGGCGGACAGAATCAGCGAACCTGGGTTCACGTAATCTTTGCCAGCGTACTTAGGAGCGGTACCGTGGGTCGCTTCAAACATGGCGACGGAATCGGACAGGTTGGCGCCAGGAGCAATACCGATACCACCCACTTGAGCGGCCAGAGCGTCGGAGATGTAGTCGCCGTTCAGGTTCAGTGTGGCGATAACGTCGTACTCGGCAGGACGCAGCAGGATCTGTTGCAAGAAGGCGTCAGCAATCGAATCCTTAACAGTGATCTCACGACCCGTCTTGGGATTCTTGAATTTGCACCATGGACCGCCATCGATCAGCTCGGCACCGAATTCTTTTTGAGCCAGTTCGTAAGCCCAATCACGGAAGCCACCTTCGGTGAACTTCATGATGTTGCCCTTGTGAACGATGGTCACGGAGGAGCGATCGTTGTCGATAGCGTACTGGATGGCCTTGCGTACCAGGCGCTCGGTACCTTCGCGGGAAACAGGCTTGACACCAATACCGGAGGTATTGGGGAAGCGGATCTTGTTCACGCCCAGCGTGTTTTGCAGGAAATCGATCAGCTTCTTAGCACTTTCGGACTCAGCAGCAAATTCGATACCGGCGTAAATGTCTTCGGAGTTCTCGCGGAAAATGACCATTTCGGTCTTTTCTGGCTCACGCACAGGCGAAGGAACACCCTTGAAGTAGCGCACTGGGCGCAGGCAGACGTACAGGTCCAGTTGCTGACGCAGGGCCACGTTCAAGGAACGGATGCCACCGCCAACAGGAGTCGTCAGAGGACCTTTGATGGAGACGACGTAGTCTTTAACGGCACTCAGAGTTTCTTCTGGCAGCCACACGTCGGAACCGTACACTTTGGTGGATTTTTCACCGGCATACACTTCCATCCATTCGATCTTGCGTTTGCCAGCGTAAGCTTTGGCAACAGCAGCATCGACCACTTTAATCATGACTGGCGAAATATCCACGCCCGTACCATCACCCTCGATGTAAGGAATAATGGGTTGATCGGGAACATTCAGGGAAAAATCCGCGTTAACTGTAATTTTCTGCCCCGACGCGGGGATCTTGATATGCTGATAGGACATGGATGCTCCAGTTGTGCTCCAATATTAGGGATAGCTAAACACGGAACGCTTTTGCGTTTCCGAAGTCTTATATAAGAGTTTAACTTAATTCGCGCGTATTCAGGCACCTGTAAACTCAAAGCTTGCCAAAAATGCGTGCATTCTTGACCGCTTATCCATTCTACACGGCCCTTTTTGCAGCTTGTACCTGTGCTCCCTCTTGCACAGACCAGCGTAAAATGCGCCTCGCAGATTCGCGTTTTCTGACTATTTTTTTCTCGACTCCACCATGTTCAACCCCTCTCGCGAGCAGGTTCGCCAATTTTTCATTGAAGCTTGGGACAAGCACCAAAGTGGTCATCTACTGACCGCTCTGGAAACCATGGCGGTGGATCTGGTGCAACAGCATCCCGAATACCACGAAGACCTGCGTAACGCCGACGCCGTCAATCAGGATTATGCGGTTGAGCAAGGACGCAGCAATCCCTTTTTGCACCTGTCCATGCATCTGGCTATCAATGAACAGCTGTCCATTGACCAGCCCCCCGGCATCAAAGGCGCGTATCAGCGTCTATTAACCACGCACGATCCGCACGCCGCAGCGCACACCATCATGGAAGCGCTGGGCGAGGTGATCTGGGAGGCGCAACGTCTGGGCACACCGCTGAACAACGAGCGCTATATTGAATTGATCTTGCGCCACAGCACGCGCGACTAAGCCTGCAAGCCGCTCTATTTTCTATTGCTTAAGGGTCCGGGCTGGCGTGACAGCCAGACTGACACACTGTCGATGTCGGCCTGGCTCATGGTCGTCGCCATGGCCCCCATAACAGCATTTTTACGGATATTAGCGGTGGCAGGCGCGCCGGCCTGACCGCGTTGATAGGCCATCAAGGCCTGTCGCAGATAATCCGCATGCTGCCCCGCCAGAATTGGATACTCCGGGTTCAAAGGCGTTTTGGCATCCTCACCATGACAGGACGCGCAATTCAAATTCTTCCAGGCTTGCCCGCCCGCCTTGACTAGATCTTCAGCGGCCGTTGCCTGTGTTGCCACGCTCGCCATCAGCCCCATTGCCACCAGCAATACTGCTTTTTTCATGCTTGCCTCCGCCGTCTTTAAGGTTTGTTGCCGGCGTAATACGCCGCAATATCCGCCATGTCCTGTTCGGACAGGCTCAGCGCGATGGCTTGCATGGTCGGGAAGGTTCGGGCACCGCTGGCATATTCTTTGAGCGCCGCTTCAATATAGGCCGCTCCCTGCCCGGCAATCATGGGGACGTGATAGACCTCGGGAAAGCTTGCCTTGTAACCGGGCAAGCCATGACAGCCTATGCACATGGAGATCTTGTCGCGCGCAGCCTCGGGATTAGCCTTGATGGGCGCGGAGTCTTGCGCCTGCACAGCCCAGGGCAGACAGACGCTTGAGACCACAACAAAGAAAGAGAGATACCGCTTCATTTGCAACTTCATCATCGCTATTCGCTTTGTTCTGGAGTTGAAAACGGTCCGGGTCAGGTTCTGCGTCTATTGCAGCAAAAGGTGAAACAACGCGACACCTGGCTCTGTGATGCTGACCGACGAGTACTGAGTCGATTGTATGATAATTGCCAAGGATGACTGATACTAGTATTTATACCCGAGTTTCTATTCTTGACAGATCAACATTTTAAGTACAAGTTTGAGCCGACATATGACTATTGCGACCCGTTTTGAAGGCACCGATCAGTACGTTGCCACCGATGATTTGAAGCTGGCTGTCAACGCCGCCTTGACGCTACAACGCCCTTTGTTGATTAAAGGTGAACCCGGCACCGGGAAAACATTATTGGCGGTGGAAGTCGCACGTGCACTGGGACGCCCCCTGCTGCAATGGCATATCAAGTCCACCACCAAAGCCCACCAGGGGCTGTACGAGTACGACGCGGTATCGCGTCTGCGTGATTCCCAGCTGGGCGATGAAAAAGTCCGCGATATTGGCAACTACATTGTCCAAGGTACCCTCTGGCAAGCCTTCGAGTCCGAGGAACCCACGGTGGTCCTGATCGATGAAATCGACAAGGCCGACATTGAATTTCCCAATGACCTGCTGCAGGAACTGGATCGCATGGAGTTTCATGTCTATGAGACTCGCCAGACCGTCACAGCACGCCATCGCCCCCTGATTATCATTACGTCCAATAACGAAAAAGATCTGCCCGACGCCTTTTTGCGTCGCTGTTTCTTCCACTACATCCGCTTTCCTGAACGAGAGACCATGGAACAGATTGTGGCGGTGCACTACCCCAATCTGCGCAGCGACATTCTGTCCAGCGCCCTGGACACCTTCTTTGCCCTGCGCGACGTACCGGGCCTGAAGAAAAAACCATCCACGTCCGAATTCCTGGACTGGCTGCGTCTGCTACTGGCCAATGACATTCCTGCCGATGCCCTGCACGAACTGGATGAAGGCCTGCCCCCCATGGCCGGTGCCTTGCTGAAAAACGAGCAGGATCTGTCCTTGATGCAGCGTCTGGCCGCCATGAGCCAACGCAGCCAGCGCCGGAGCTGATATGCACGCCAGCGCTTTCTCCCAGCCGCTTGCCCCCCTTACACTGGAAGGATGGGGCGTACGCCTGGAGCCTTTGCAACTGGCTCATGTGGACTTGCTGGAAACCGCCGCTGCCGATGGCGAACTTTGGAATGTGCGTGTCACCAGCGTTCCCGCCCCCGGTCAGGCCCAGCACTATGTACAAACGGCCCTGGACGGCCAGCAGCAGGGCCATATGCTGCCCTTTCTGGTCCGCGATCTGAACACAGACCGAGCAGTGGGCACCACGCGTTACCACGATATTATCGCGCCAGTGGCCCGCCTGGAAATCGGCTACACCTGGTACGCTCGCAGCGCCCAACGCAGCCACGTCAATACTGCCGCCAAGTTGCTCTTGCTACAACATGCCTTCGAGACCCTGGAAGCGGGAGTCGTAGGCTGGCGCACCGACCATCTGAACTTCAAATCCCAGCAGGCGATCAGTCGTTTGGGGGCACGTTTCGATGGTCGTATCCGCCACCACGCCATCCGCCGCGACGGCACCATACGGGACACCATGTTCTATAGCCTGATGGCTGGCGAGTGGCCCGATACCCGTGCCCACTTGCTCGACAAATTAAGGCAGCACAGCCATGTTGCTTGATTTTTTCTACCACCTGCGCGAGCGTGGCCTGCCGGTTTCCATACAGGAACACCTAACGCTGCTAGATGCGCTGTGCAAAGGCATCATGCCGCCTACGCTGGATGATTTCTATCATCTGTCCAGACTGGTACTGATCAAGGACGAAACGCTATACGACCGTTTTGATCTGGCCTTTGGCGAGTTCTACCAACCCCAGCTAGAAGCGCTGGCCAAGGATAAAACCTTGCCAGAAGACTGGCTGCGCAAAACCCTGGCCCGCAATCTAAGCCCGGAACAAAAAGCCGCGTTGGAAAAGCATGGTCTGGACAGGCTGCTGGAGATGTTCAAAGAACGTCTGCAAGAGCAGCAAGGGCGTCACGCAGGCGGCAGCAAGTGGATTGGTACCGGCGGCTCCTCCCCCTTTGGACATGGCGGTTACCACCCCGAAGGTATCCGTATCGGCGGCCCCTCTGCAGGTAATCGTACGGCCATCAAGGTCTGGGAAAAACGTGAATTCGTTGACTACGACGATCAGCAAGAGCTAGGCACGCGCAATTTCAAAATGGCCTTGCGACGTCTGCGCCGCTTTGCCCGTCAAGGAGCCCCTACCGAGCTGGATCTGGACAGTACCATACGCGAAACGGCCCGCAACGCTGGCATGCTGGATCTGCAAATGCAGGCCGAGCGGCAAAACCGCGTCAATGTGCTGATGCTGCTGGATGTGGGCGGCAGCATGGACGACCACATTGCCCAGGTTGAATCCTTGTTCTCCGCCGCTCGTTCTGAGTTCAAGCATCTGGAAGCCTATTACTTCCATAACTGTGTGTATGAATCGCTGTGGAGGCATAACTCGCGTCGCCAAAGCGAAAGGCTGGACACCTGGGACTTACTGCGTAAATACAACGAGGACTGGCGCATCATTATTGTGGGCGATGCCACCATGAGTCCTTACGAGATCATGGCACCGGGTGGCTCCGTGGAGCACTACAACAAAGAAACGGGTGCGGCCTGGCTGCAAAAGCTGAACGACCATTGGCCCCGTATTGCCTGGCTCAATCCTGAACCCCAGGCTTACTGGCCCTACCGTCAGTCCATCGCCATCATTCAAAACCTGATGTCGGATCGTATGTACCCCGTCACCAGCGCCGGGCTTGAAGAGGCGATGCGGTACTTATCTCGGTAGAGCAACACGACACTAGCAGCAGGACAGCTCAGCCGCCAAGCCGAAAACCATTCAGCCATAAAAAAAAACCCGTACAGTCCTCGAACTATGCGGGTTTTCATTGCTCATTTCAACACAATCAACGCCCTTTCTGTCGCTGCAGCATACCGGCGCGTTGCTGTTCCAGATCCTTGATCTGACGCTGCAACTCACGCAACTGCTCGCGAGCTTCGCGTTCCTGCTCGGCCAGTGCCTGAGCTTCGCGGCGGGACTCTTCACGTTGGGCAATGGCCAAGGCTTCTTGCTGACGCTGCAAGGCCAAGTCGTTTTGCAACACAGTCAACTGATCTGCGCTTTCATTCAATTGTTTTTCGGCTTTAGCCACTTCCGCCTGCAACTTGATACGATCCAGATCTGCAGCGGCGTAGTCCACCGTGTCCTGACGATACTGGGTATACATGCGCTCGGCCAAGGATTCGTCGGTAGTCTTGAAGACGCGCCAGAACTCACGCTGCTGGAACAGGGCCACGTAGTAGGTCATGTTGTCTGCGGCGAACAGCAGGCTGGCACCAAAACGGCCGTTGTAAGCGGTACGCAGTTCCTGTACTGAACGGGCCTGAATCAGCTGCTGCAACTGAGCCACGGTGGTGTTCTGGTAAGCCGGGGTCGCTGCAGGTGCAGCTGCCGGAGCGGCAACAGCGGCCACTTCTTCAACTTCCTGTTCCTGGGTTTGTGCCACCACGGGCCGCTCTGGCTCCTGCATCAACGACACCGAGCTGCACGCTGACAAGAAAAGAAGTCCTCCCAAGGACAGCAACACCGCCGTCTTCTGACTAAGGTTCACCATACCCATCCCTTGATAATCAATTTTTTGTGATTAGCTTGATACACAGAATCAGCCCGTATTCTAAACGCGGCTTGTCGCATCTTGTGCCTTTATGTTGAATTTGCGCATCTTTTCCCACAAGACTTTACGAGAAATCCCCAATACGGCAGCGGTATCCTGACGTCGCCAGTTCTGCGTATCCAAAACGGTGATAATGCGGGCGCGTTCTTCTTGGTCCTGCGCACTCAAGCTGATGACCGGTTCTAGCCGCTCCAAAATGGGCGCGCCTTCGGGCAAAGCCATTACAGGTGCCATGACAGGCGCATTAAAACGCTCCAACACTTGCCGTAGTTGCACAGATTCCCAGGCACCAAACTGTTTACTCATTACGGCAACACGCTCGACCAGATTGGCCAGCTCGCGCACATTGCCGTTAAAGCGCATGCTGCCCACTGCATCCAGCACCCACTGCGGAATATCCTCGACATCGCACTCCAACGCCTGTTCCAGCAAGGCGCAGAAGATAGCAATCTTTTCTTGCGAGCCACGTTGTTCCAAATTAGGAATCAACAGTTCCACTACGGCCAAGCGATAGTACAAGTCCGCACGGAACAAACCCTGTTGCACCAGACCGAGCAAGTTTTTATTGGTAGCCGCCACCATACGAAAGTCGACCGGAATCTGTTGGGTCGATCCTAAGCGCGTGACGGAACGTTGCTCCAGAACGCGCAGCAGTTTGACCTGCTGATGCAAGGGCAAATCCCCGATTTCATCCAGAAACAGCGTGCCTTGATCGGCCTGTTCAAAATAGCCTTTATGGGCACCAATAGCCCCGGTAAAAGCACCTTTGGCATGACCAAAAAAATGTGCCTCGAACAGGCCCTCAGGAACGGCCCCGCAGTTCACCGGAACAAAGGGGCCTTGTGCGCGAGACGAGCGCTCATGCAGCAGTTGGGCGATACGTTCTTTGCCAACTCCGGTTTCACCATGAATCAAGACGCTGGCACCGCTATCGGCATACATGTCCGCTTCGGCGATCAAAGCCCGCATCACCGGCGACACGGCCACTAATGGCTGAGGCCCGCCCTGCCCTTCACGCTCGACCTGAGCGGCCAAGCCAGCCAGCTTGGCGACCAGGGTGCGCAGTTCTGACTGGCTAAAGGACAGTGGCAAGGTATACGAGTAGGCCGAAGGGTAAAAGCGCGGATCGTAGCCCCGATCCTCCGAGGCCACCCAGATCACGGGAATAGCGTTCTCCACCAGCCATTGGTGCTGCTCAAAACGCCCTTGCGCCATCACGCTGACTGAAACCAGCGCCACAGCATGACGGGTTGGATGGTGTTCCGCGTCCAAGACCACCGTAGGCTCTACGCGCATCACCGCTACCGCACTGGGTTCCATGGCGCGCTCGGCGCGCACCACCAGGTCGGAGCTGCCCTCCCAGACGTATAAAACAGGCTCATTACCCATAAAGCTGACACTCATCGCTGTGTTCGCCTCCCGCCCTACTGCACTAGATAGGCAGTACCGCACTGCACATCATGAAGTTTCACATCGGCCTCGACCAGGCTCAAGCCCAAGAGCTTCAGCAACTCCTCCAACAGCACACTCAAGCCTTGCAAGACAGGGTCCAGCAAAGCGATGACCAGACTGAGCACCGCCCCAACCAGATTGGAGTCCTTGAAGACCAAGGTCTCCACTGCGCCCGTGCGGCAATCGCGCATGGCCTTCTGGCCACCAATGCCAGCAAGCACACACGCCACATCACTCAAAGGGGCCCCCAGCAGCGTGGTCAACAAATTATCAACAAAACCCAAAGTGCCACCCAAAACACCCACTAAACCGTTCTGGCTCATCGTGCGGGCCAGTTGATCCATCCGTTCCTTGGACCAGTTCATCTCGTTGACAACTGCCGACACCGACCGGCCGTCCCCATCACCCACCAGACTTTCCGCCATCTGCCGCTTGCCCGAAGCACCACTCCAGGGGGTGTTCAGCAAGTCACCCAAAATGCCTGACAAAACCGCATCGGAGAGCAGACTCACGCTACGAGTCAAATCCAGCTGTGTGGCATTGACGGTCTCTTCCGAAGGTTCGCCTGGCGGGGCTGTCAACGTGACATGGACGGGGTTTTTGGTATCGATCAAGGGCAAGGTGACTTTGGCCGTCAAGGGCAAAATACCCAGCACATTAATCACACGATGGCGCTGAATCAGGCCAAAAGACTCGTCTTTGCAACTATTGCTAGTCGAGAAGAAGTCCGAGTGTGGGAACTTGCCCAGACACACATTCACCAGCGAAGAGCTGACGGCAATCGTGGCCTGATTATCGGCAATGGGAGGCCGACAGACATTGACCAGCTCACCTGTGGCTTGGGACAGCTCAATAATGATGGGCAAGCTGACCTCTGTTCCCAGCACTTTTAGAATAGGGCCAGCCAGAGGAATCTTGGAGGTATCCAGATTCAAATACACACGTACACCGGCCGAGTTCGCCTTCGTTCCTATCCCACCCATTGCAATACTGGGAGGCTCAACCACCCGAACTCGCAGGTCCAGAGCGTTATTGAACATATTCGTCAAACCTGAAGGCAGCGCAGTCAGGTTCAGATCAATCAAATTCTTGCCATTCGCCACCACCAAACCGGTATTGACCAGCTGCAGTACATCTAAATTTACATTCAGCGCGGACAAGGGGTCTACGCCATTGATCATGGCCAAAATACCACCGTCACCCAGCAACTTGACGGGCAGGTCCAAAGGTCCCACGCCCAATAAAAGTTTGATGTACTCCTGCAAGGCTCCCACATCCAGGCCCAGTGTTTTCTGCTGATCCAGCAGCTCCAAACTGGCGCTTAGCAAATCGGCCAGAGTCAGTTGTTCCAGGCGTGCTAATTCGTCGGGCGTGCCTACCCCTGCAATGACGGTTGCCGGTAGCCCCAAGGCCTTCAACAAACCTGAAGGCGTGATCTTGGCATTCACCAAACCGGCCGAATCCAGCACCGTCAATTGGTCCGAGCGCAGGCCAACCCCGCGCAGCAGGTTATAGACCAGGCCATTGCGTTTCAAGGACAACAAACGACTGCCCACGGAAAACGTCGCTACCGGCTCACTGTTCTTGGCCGTGGCAACGGCCTCGATCACGGACGAGGTAAAAAAGGGAAATAAGGAAGGCGGCTGATAGCTCAAATGCACTCGCACAGCATCCGCAGGCAACACCGACGCAAAGCGCTGGTTCGGGTCGCTTTGAGCACTGCTCCATTTACCGCAAAGCACTTTGGCACCATCCCCCGTCAAACCCGCAGCGGGGGAGTTCGGCTGGCTGCGCAAGCTGAACCGAGCCATATCCTGCCCTTGCTGGCAGCCCAATGCATCCCCTGAACCTAAAGCCTGAGCGCCAGCCAGAGCGGCCAAGTCGGCTGCATTTTGCAGGTCCCGCTTGACGGAGAAGTTATGCCCCAAATGCGCGGCACCCAGCAGTACCAGCCCCACAAACAAAGCCGCTGCCGCCGGCACAATAATGGAACCCTGCTGCTTGTGTGCCTGCTCATTCTGGCTTCGAGTTCTTGCCCATTTCATGTCGCTCTCCTGACCCACTCTACCCCAGTGGGCCTTAATCACTACCGTTTGTTTTGACGCGTTCTTTCATGTATTCAGGAATGGGATGCTTGAAGCTGTTCAGATAGCGTTCCCAGATCAGATTGGCTGCCGCGCCATGCACGGGCAACGCCTTGCCCTCACGATCGGGGTCGGCCTGCATACTGAGCAATCCGCGGGTATCTGGACCAATTTCCAGACGCGGCGGGATATGACGACGTTCGTTTTGCACATGCACAGGCAAGCCTTCCACTTCAGGCCAGGGGTGCACTTCTTCATCACTCAAGCGGTATTTCTCGTAAGGCTGGCGTTCAGCAGGGGCCGCAGAAGCAGCGGGCGTGTGCACACCTTGATTACTGGCCGCTGCCGGGCTGCTGGGACTGACCGGGTACGTATTAGTGCCAGAGACCATCGCGCCTGTCAGGGGTGGCTGTGTCTGTGCCCAGGCACCACTGACAAACAGCAAGCTGCAGCAGGCCAAAATGCGGGATCGGTTCATTACGATATCCTTGAAAAAACGGCAATCAATTCATTGACGAGGAGACAGGACCCAAGCTCTCTAGCAAAGGCCGGTTCAGCCCTGCTTGCGTAGCGGAAACCACGGCACGGCCGCGAGCCGGATTCACCGCCGGATTCTGCGCTTGAACCGAGGGTTTCATCCCTGTCTGAGTGACGGTGACAGATGACGTGGGACTGAAGGCCAACACCTGGGCTCGGGCCAGCTCATCCTGGGCAGCCGCCGCCCTACGCAGCTCCTGCTGTTTTTGCTGTTGCTGGTAGGCATGCAGCTGCTCCAGCTCTTGACCGATCTGCTGCGCCATCTGTGCAACCGCTTGCTGAGTAGCCGGGTCCATGCCCGCTTGCTGCATTACAAAAGTGGCGCGTTGCGGCTCTTGGCTGATCAGCAGATACAAGGCCATATTGCTGAGGATTTTGGGGTTGTCCGGAGCCAGTTCGGCCGCCTTACCCAAGGCCAGCCGCGCTTGCTGCGGTTGGCCGGAACGCAAGTAAGCGTAGGCCAGATCGCTTTGCAAAATTGCATTGGTCGGGTCTTGCTGAGCAGCCAGCGTCAAATACTGTGCGGCCTGATCAAAGTGCTGCTGCGAGCCGGCAATCAAACCCAGGCCTTGATACGCCCGCCCGGCAACCGGGGTCTTGATCAGCGCATTAAAGGTCTGTGCCGCCTGTTCCAGTTGCCCGGTTTGGCGCAGTGCCTCGGCGCGCAGCACCATGACTTCCGGGTCTGCTCCATATTCCTTCTCCATGGCCTCGGCATACGCTAAAGACGCAAAAAACCGACCCTGCTTTTGTGTTTCTTCCAGCATGCGCACGGCCATTTGCTTATCACTGGGTTTACGTTTTTCCCATCGCTCAATCTCTTTGCTCTGCAAAAAGGCCTCTTGTTCCTGCTGCTGGCGTACCAAGTCGTAGGCCGAGTCTGTGGTGGAACAAGCCACCAGCAAAGAGCTGCCTAAACCCAGAGCCGCCCAGCGCATCATGGGACGAATCCATGTCGACGTTTTCATCAAAGTCATCCTCCGGCCACTTGGCTCAAGCCACGGAACAAGGCCAGAAAACCTGACCCTGCAGTAATAATTAATAAGGCGGGCAATAGGGTCAGCACCATCACACCGGTCATCTTTACGGTCAGTTTGCCCACTTTGGCTTTCAGCTCCAGGCGGCGTTGCTCGCGCAAACGCACACCAAAACGGTGCAGAGGTTCTTGCATCGCGCCACCGTGCTGGTCCACCTGCACAATCAGACGGCAGATGACGGCCAGGTCTTCATTGGTAAAGCCACTGGCCAGACGCTCCAGCGATTGCTCCCGAGTCCGTCCCCGAGCATATTGCTCGACCGCAATCGTCAGCTCTGAACCCATGACGGGAATCACGTCGTGAAACTCACGTTCAATGGTGTGCAAGGTCTGGTCCATGGACAGGCCCACTCCTTGCAACAGACGCAGCAAATCCACGAACAAGGGCAGTTCGGAGGCAATCCGCACACGACGTTGGGCCACCCGCCGTGACAGCCACCATTTAGGCAACATCCAACCCACGGCGAAGCCGATGAAAACGGAGACAAAGGGTACGAACTCGTTCAAGCGGCGAGTCATGGGCAGCAGGCTGAACAGAACAATCAAGGCAATGCTTAAACCCACCCGACTCAGTACGAAATACTGACGCGCCACATCAATGTGCTTGAAGCCTGCATTCATAATTAGCAGGCGGTCCTCCTCGCTTAGCAAGCTGCTGCCAAAGCGCCCTTTCAGCCAGCGCTCGCCCAGACTGCCTGCCTGCATCTTGATCTGTTCCACCGTCTGGCGAGACTGGCTGCTTGCCTGCGTCATGTGTGGAACACCTTTCAGGCGCTCATCCACCACCTGGCTCAAACGCGAGGCTTGCTGACGCTGCTGCCAGTAGTTGTGAAACCACAAGGCAAACAGGATCAGACCAGCCAGGGCGCAAGCAAGGGCTCCCCAGACCAGAACGGTTTGTGCTTCCAAGGCCATCATGTCTTGCTCCTAGACATTGCGTGCCATCCAATACAGCCAATAACACCCCACCCCCTGCAAGATTGCAGCGAACAGCAGCATGCGAAACCCCACCGGGTCGTTCCACATGGTCAAGAACAACTCGTTATTGAAAATCAGGATGTAGATACCAATCAGGATCGGCAATAAAGCCAGAATCCAGGCCGACAAACGCACCTCCGCCGACAGGGCTACCAGTTCGCTGCGCGCGTTTTCCCGGTCACGCATGAAACCAGCCATACGCTCCATGGTCTGATCACTGCGGCCACCAAAACGCATCGCCACACTAATTACCGCCGCCACCAAAAACAGCTCATGCAAACCATGCTGGCGCGATACCGCGCGCAAGGCCACATCCAGATCCTGGCCCGAACGATGCAGGGAATTGGCGTCTTGCAAGACATGGCCCAAAGGCTGCGGCGTACTTTCGGCGGCACTCAGAAAGGCTGCGCCCATGCTGTTGCCAATGGTGATCAAGCGCACCATCAAATCCAGAAAATCGGGAATTTGCGACACAATTTTGCGGTGACGTTTATCGCTGCGAAACCATAGAAAGGTATACGCCCCCAACAAGGTGGCAACCAGCATTGCCACGCCCGCCACAGGGCCAACCAGAGCCAACAAGACCGCCGGCGGCACTAACGTCCCCAGCAAGAGGAACAGGTAAAAACGGCGCGAAGGCTGAATACCCGTGCGCAACATGAATTCCCGCCATCCTTTTGGAGCACTTAGCCATGCATCCTGGACGGCAGGCTGTATCCGTACACTGCTCTGTACCGCCGGGCGCAAAGCCAATTGCTGCTCCAACACCTGAGCCGAACGTTGGGCCTGCTGGCGACGGGCGCCTTTAGCCCACAAAAGCAAGGCACCGAGCATCAGAATGACAGCCGCCAAAGCGATATACAAAGCCATCATTTAGCGTCTCCAATCCCAGAAGCCACCACCATCTTTAGACGTGTTGTCCTGGGCCTGAACCTGTTCATTCGCCAATTGATCGCGATACTGCATCAGCTTGCGCGTATGCGGATGAATGCCCAGGCTGACCCAGCGATCCTGCTCCGTACCATCGTCCAGCACATAGGATTCGTGGCGGTACAGCTCTTGCATGGCAATCACACCGTCGCCCATGCCCGTAATTTCCGTAATGGACAGTACACGTCGCTTGCCATTGGGCAAGCGTCCGATCTGGATAATGAAATCCAGTGCACTGGCAATTTGTCGGCGCAAACTGTCTTCACTGCCTTGAAAGCCGGCAAAACCGGCCAGCATTTCAACGCGGTATACACATTCACGTGGCGAATTGGCGTGGATGGTCGCCATAGACCCTTCATGACCGGTGTTCATGGCTTGCAACATATCGATCACCTCGGCACCTCGAACCTCCCCCACCACCACACGGTCCGGGCGCATACGCAAACTGTTGCGCAACAGCTCGCGGATAGAGATCTCGCCACTGCCGTCATACCCAGCCTGGCGCGCTTCTAGTCGCACCACGTGCGGGTGATTCAAGGCCAGCTCAGCCGTATCCTCTACCGTCACTACCCGCTCGGTTTTAGGAATATAAAAGGCTAAAGCATTCAGCAAAGACGTCTTGCCCGAGCTGGTTCCGCCTGAAATCAAAATATTGCAGCGCGAGGCCACTGCGGCTTGCAGCAAGCGATCTACGGGCTCATCAAAGGCCCCCAAACGCATCAGGTCTTCAGGCTTGAGCGGGTCCTTGCGAAACTTACGGATGGAGACCATGGGGCCGTCCACCGCCAAAGGATGGATGACCACGTTCAGGCGGCCACCATCGGGCAAACGCGCATCGACCATGGGCACGGACTCGTCCAGCCTGCGCCCCAAGGGGGCCAGAATACGGCGCACAATGCGCAGCACGTGCTGGTCATCAGTAAAGCCGCTGGGCTCAGGTCCCAAAATACCGCCGCGCGACACAAACAGCTTGTCGTAGCCGTTGATCAAAATATCTTCAACTGCCGGGTCTTCCAGCAAATCCTCCAAAGGGCCCAGGCCTGCCAGCTCGCGCGTCAACGCCTGCACGATCTCCCGAACTTCCTGTTCATTAACCGGCACCCGTTTCAAACGAACGAAGCTGGCCAGCTCGATACCTACAAAGTCCTGAATGGCCTGCCGGGTCCAGCGGCCAAACTCGGCCCCCAACTCTTCGATGCGAGCCAGCAAATGTTCATGGGCCTGCTCCCGGACCTGAATCAGGTCGGGACGCCCACCGAGCAATGAAGTATTGTTCATGCCTTACTTTTCCATGCTTGGGCCTGGTCAGCCCCCGAACCTGAATTTCAACCGTCCCAAAACTGTACTGA
>SMEP01000102.1_pt1 | contig 18013 bp, 17 predicted proteins | sample 2456231 | NCBI WGS metagenome assembly SMEP01 (sample SAMN10132595, study PRJNA489261) | soil metagenome | isolation source: day1 control-silty clay loam soil ammended with raw manure from dairy cow... | place: USA | collected 2015-05-15
CGGCTTGTCTATCGGGATCATCTTGTTCCTGTCCTCGGGTTTCCAGTTGCTGATTCGTCGTTGGCCCGCCAAGCGCAGCGTCATTGTGGGGCTGCTGGCCTTCACCCTGGCCTGTATCGCTTTGCTGATCAATCTGTGGGCCAGCTCTTCGCTGCTGTTCATCCTGTGCGTGCTGCTGACCGCCTTTGGTCATGGCCTGTGCATGTACGGCGGCATGTCCATCGTGCAACGCGTCTCGCCCCCACATCAACGGGCAGGGCTGACCTCCACCTATCTGATTACCGGCTATCTGGGCGCCATTTTGCCCATTCTGGGACTGGGCTGGCTGGCCGACCATCTGGGTCTGGATCAAGGGTTGGTGCTGTTCTGCAGTCTGATCGCCATTGCCGCACTGGCGGTCGCCATCATTGCCTACCTGACGCCGGTACTGCATAAACCGGCTGCCACCTAAGCAGGCATTCCGGCAAGCCGCCCCCGTATATTCCCCTAGTCCATTTAGGTCCCTTACTAGGGTTAGACCTGAAAAGGAAATGCGCCTACCCTCAGTAGAATAAAAGCCACTCCCGCAGCGCGTGGCAACACAAAGCGACCGGACCCAAGCATCTCCCAAAGAATAAGCAATCCTTATCAAGGAGGCACCATGGCTGTTGCATTAAACAAGCTGTTTGTCAGTCTGGGCGCGGCACTAGCCTGCTCAGTCACCGCACAGGCAGCTGGCTACCCGGATCACCCCATCAATATGGTTGTACCTTTTGCCGCTGGCGGCCCCACGGATAACGTGGCACGCGCCCTGGCCGAAGCCATGCGACCGGTCTTGGGTGAAACCATTGTGGTCGAGAACAAAGGTGGGGCAGGTGGCTCCATCGGCACCTCCCAGGTAGCACGCGCCAAGCCGGACGGCTACAACATCCTGCTGATGCACATCGGTTTTTCCACTGCACCGTCGCTGTATAAAAAACCCGGTTACGACGCCATCAATGGCATGTCACCCATTGGCCTGGTGGTCGATGTGCCCATGACCATCATTGCTCGCGAGGACTTTCCGCCCAACAACATCCAGGAGCTGGTGCAGTACCTGAAAGACAATCAGGACAAGGTGTCCCTGGCCAACGCCGGGATTGGTGCAGCCAGCCACCTGTGCGGCACTATGCTCACCGAAGCCCTGGGAATCGAGCTGCTGACCGTCCCGTATAAAGGAACGGCCCCGGCGATTGCCGACCTGATGGGCAAGCAGGTGGACGTCATGTGTGACCAAACCACCAACACCACCCAACAGATCAAATCCGGCAAAGTGAAGGTCTACGCCGTCACCAGTCCAGCACGCGTCCCTACCCTGCCGGACGTTCCCACCATGCAGGAGTCCGGTTTCAAGGACTTTGAAGTGGGTATCTGGCATGGCATGTGGGCTCCTAAAGACACACCCCAACCCGTAGTGGATACCTTGGTGAAAGCGTTGCAGACCGGCATGGCCGACAAGGATTTCCAGAGCCGCATGGCCACCCTGGGTGCCACGATAATGGAAAAGGAAGCCAACCCGGCCGCCTTGCAAACCAAGGTAGAACAACAAGTGCCCCAGTGGGCCGCCTTGTTTAAGAAAGTGGGCGTAGAGCCCCAATAAAACCTGTCAGCCCAAGGGCTTTTAAAAAGGACGCTGCGGCGTCCTTTTTTTCTTCCTTGCGCATTCAGTCTGCCTGGCACACATCGCTATCGAGCGCCTGCAGTCGAGCCCAAAGCTCCTGAACATCCATATCCTGTGTAATCAGCACCATACGGCCCTGACGATCCGGCCAAGGCCACTGAGGCACAGCCTGCCAGGGGTACGACTGGTGTTGCACTGCATGGATGACCTGCGCCTGTTGCAGGCCTTGAACAGGAAGGACCGCTTTCAGACGCAGCAGACCAGGGCCAGCCCAGGTACAGAGGTCCGATAGCCAGCTGTTTAGTTGCTCGGTAGGTAAAGGACGCGGGAACAACACGCTTAAAGAATGAATAGAGTCGCCATGGCGGGAGACATCCGGACTATGGCTATGCGCATGATCGTGATGATCCTGCTCTAAAGCCTGGAACGCTTCCAGGCTCCAGGCGCGTCCTTGCCCGGTTTGCTCACCCAAACCCAGAAGGCTGGGCGCAATAGCCTGTGTGGCCGACACAACCTGTTGCTGCGCCAAAGGGTTCAGGCCGCGCACCTGCTCGCGCAGGGCCGCTTCTTCCTGCTCATCTACCCGGTCGCGCTTGCTGAACAACAGCAAGTCCGCCACGGCCACCTGACGCCGGGCCTCGGCATGGCGCGCCAGCGTCTCCAACCCATGCTCCAGATCCACCACCGTTGCTACACCAGCCAGGCTGTACTTGCCCAGCAACTGCGAGTCGCCAAGCAATGTATGCAAAATAGGCGCGGGATTGGCCAGTCCGGTGGTTTCAATCAGCACCCGCCGGAATTGCCGCTGGCCTGCTCGCGAGAAACGCCAGGTAATGTCGCGCAAGGTCTGCACCAGATCGCGCCGGATGGTGCAGCATAAGCAACCGCTGCCCATGGCCTCGATCACGTTTTCCTGACTGTGCGCCACCAGATGATGGTCCAGCGCCGTCTGCCCAAACTCGTTAATGATGACCAGAGTGTCGGCCATCTGCTCTTCTTGCAGGGCACGATTGATCAAGGTGGTTTTGCCGCTGCCCAGGAACCCGGTCAACAAGGTGACCGGGATGGGCTGCTGTACAGACTGGGGCATCGCATTTCATCCGGCTGAAAGCCCGCCATCGGGCCATCCGCCATTATACGAAGAGCCTCGCCCCGTTCGTTCTAACGCAGGAACCGGGCTTCAACCTGCCGCATATAGGCGTCGCCCTGCAAACCAATAATGGTTTTGACAGAGGGAAGGTCCGCATCCACATTCTGAATACCGCCATCCTGGCGGATTTTGGCAAACACTGCCTGCATGGCACCCACAGCAGCACGAATCGCATGGTTGCCATAGATAACCACGCCCACTTTGCCCAGACTCGCGATATCCGCTTCCGTTAATTGAGGGTAGGCCGTAGGCACCAGCACCAAAGGTACGTTCCCCGTCCAGGCCTGCACAAAGGACAAAATCTGCTCAGGTGTCGCTTGCTTGGAGTGAATCAGAATGGCATCCGCACCCGCCTGTTCATACGCCAGGCCGCGCTTGATCGCTTCCTCCTGGCCCAGGCCTGCAATCAAGGCTTCTACCCGTGCGATGATCACAAAATCCGAGTCACGACGTGCTGCGCAGGCCGCTTCAATCTTGCCCTGAAACTCCTCGATGCGAACCAGTTCCTGACGACCCTCAGCCCGCAAGCTGGTGTCCTTTGGAAAGGTTTTATCCTCCATCACAATCGCACTGGCACCAGCCGCCTCGTACTGCGGAATGATGTAGCTGACATTGACCGCGTTGCCAAACCCGGTATCAATATCGGCAATCAACGGGATATCCACGGTCGAGGCAATCGCCCGCATCATCTCTAGGTGCGTTCCCATCGACAGAATGTTGGCATCGGGCACCGCATAGCTGGCGGACAACTCAAAACCGCTACCCCAAATGGCCCCAAAACCGGCATCCTGAGCCAGACGAGCGGCCAGCGGGTTATGTGCGGCCATTGCCGTCATCAAACGCCCTTGGGAGAAAGCCTCTCGCAAGACCTGATTTTTTTTACTGTTCACAATGTTCCTCCTGAAAGGGGGTTAGCTCAGCCGAGCAATGGCCTGAGCGATGCGGCTCATCGCGTCTTCCAGCTCCTGGTCGCTGGAGGCATAAGACACTCGGAAGTGGCCAGGCAGCTCGAAGGCCGAGCCGGGCACCACCGCCACCCCTACGCTGCGCAGGAAATACATACACAACTCCTTGTCCGTGCTGATCAATTGACCGGCTGGGTCTCTCAAACCCAATACGCCTTGGCAGCTGGGGAACACGTAAAACGCCCCCATGGGCAGATCGCATTCAATACCCGGAATGGCGTTGAGCGCGGCCACCACCATGTCACGGCGGCGTCGGAACGCTTCTACAAACTCGGGCAGAAAATCCATGGGGCCATCCAGCGCGGCCACTGCCGCCGCCTGACTGATGGAGCTGGTGTGGGAGGTCGCTTGCGACTGCACCAGATTCATGGCCTTGATCAAGTGCAGGGGACCCGCAGCAAAACCCACTCGCCAACCCGTCATCGCATAGGCCTTGGAGACACCATTGATCGTCAAGGTGCGGGCCGCCATTTGCGGGGACAAGGCGGCAGGCGTTGCAAAGGGCTCGTCGCTATAACGGATTTTTTCGTACACATCATCGACCATCACCCACACATGCGGGTGGCGCAACAGCACGTGTTCCAGCGCCTCCAGTTCCTGGCGTGAATACACCGCGCCGCTAGGATTGGAAGGGGAATTGAGCATCAGCCATTTGGTACGAGGGGTAATGGCACGTTCCAGCTGATCGGCTTGCAGCTTGAAGCCTGCTTGTGCACTGCACCGCACGATCACCGGCTTGCCACCGGCCAGCAGCACCATTTCGGGGTAGGAAACCCAGGCGGGAGTCGGAATAATGACTTCATCGCCCTCCTGCACCGTCGCCTGTAACGCGTTATACAAAGCCTGTTTGGCGCCGCAGCCTACCTGAATCTGGTCTGGGGTGAAGTGCAGACCGTTGTCCCGCTGGAATTTGCGTATCACCGCTTCACGCAGGGCCAGGGTACCCGCCACTTCGGTGTAACGGGACTCGTTGCGGTCAATGGCCTCTTTGGCCGCCTGGCGCACGTGCTCCGGCGTAGCGAAGTCCGGCTCGCCCTGACTTAAAGTGATGACCGACTCACCTTGCTGACGCATCTGGTTAGCCAGCCGCGTCATCTCTTTGGTGGCCGATGCCTTGGCCCCCAGCACGCGCTGGGCCAGCGCTATCTCTTCCTGCGATTGCACAGAGCTCATTGTGTCCATCCTACTTTTACTTTGAAAATGAAACGGACCAGCAGCAGCGGCAGAAAAATCGCCATCAACAACACCAGGCTATACGCGCTGGCCTGGGCCAGCCGCCCACTGTCCACCAATTGAAAAACTTCGATAGGCAGGGTGCTCATGCCGCCAAAATACAAAACCACCGTGGCCGACAGCTCCGAGAGCGTCGTAATCCACATCAACACCGTGGCCGCGACCACGGCAGGCCACACCACCGGCAGCACCACCCGCACAAATGTAGGGAGGGGCGCCACTCCCAAGCTGATGGAGGCCTCCTCGATGGAATTGCGCAAGTTATGCATAGGCCCCATGGCAGCACGTACGCTAGTCGGGACGCGGCGCAGGAAATAGGCCAGGGCCATGATCGTCCAGCTACCTGTCAGCACCAGCCAGCCGCTGTTAAATACATTGATCAAGGCAATGCCCAGCACCGTTCCTGCAATGGTCAACGGCAACATGACCAGCACATCCAGGCTGGAGCTCAAGCCAGACGGGCGCTTCACAATCAGATAAGCCGCCAGGATGGAGAACACCGCCCCGGTACTGGTAGCCGCCGCCCCTAGCAGCAAGGAGTTGTACAAAGGCCCGGGGGCCTGCACCAAGGCCTGCTGCATATGGCTCAAGGTAAAACCACCGTACTTCAGCACCGGCCCAATAGAGGGGGTAAAGGCAGTCACCATCACCACCATGACCGGCAGCACCGACAAGACCACCAGTACCGCCACCAAGACAGCACACACGCCTGCTTGCCAACCGCGCAAGAACACACGCTGCGGCGCACGGCCCGACTCCATTTGATAAGTCCGACGAGCCACCGCCCATTTTTGAATCAAGAGCAAGGCCAAACCCAGAAACACCAGCAACGATGCCATCGTGGTCTGCATTTGCGGGTTGCCCCCCATCTCGCTGACAAACTCGTTATAGGTCTTGACCGCCAGAACAGGCGTACGAGCGCCCAGAATGGCAGGCACACCAAAGTCCCCGATCACATGCATGAACACCAGTACCGCAGCACCACATAAGGCGGGCACCATCAAGGGAAAGGTCACCGTGCGCATAGTGCGCGCCGACGAGCTTCCCAAGCTTTGGCCGGCCTCCTCCAGACTGCGATCCATGGATTTCAAACCCACCAGCACCGCCACATAGGCATATACGTAGTTGTTCAACGTCATGACAAACACCAGGCCCGACCAGGAGTACAGAGATGGCAGTTCGAATCCAAACGGCACAAGCCAACTGTTGAGCACACCTTGTTTGCCCAGCACCACAATCCAGGCCGCTGCCACCACCACATCCGGAATAACCAAAGTCAACAAAGGCAGGGCTCCCAGACACGCGGCCAAGGGAAAGGAAAAGCGAGCCGCCGCCAAGGCCAGACCCGCCCCCAGCACCATGCTGAACAGGGTGACAGCCCCTCCCAGCCACAGGGTGTTGAACAAGCTCTCCCGATACGCCGGTTCAGAGAAAAACTGCACATAGCCATGCAGCCCAAACTGGCCTTCCTTGTTGAACAAGGAGCTGGCCAACATGGACAAGACCGGCCAGAGCAAAAAATAACCCAACAGGACCAAAGCGCCCAAGGCCAGCAGCAACCAGGCCGGATCACGTCGCAAGGAACCCAGCATCATGTCCGCTCCACCAGCACTGCCGATTCGGGCACGCGCAATACAACCGCATCGCCACGGCTCCAGTTCTGCCCCGTTCCCTGATTCCAGACCACTGCTTTCAAGAAACCAAAACCGGTACGTAGCTGATAAGCCGTGCAGGGCCCGCGATAATCCACATGCTCAACCCGGGCCGCAATATCCCCTTCATCCAGCGTGCGCATCGCATCTACCCTCAAGGTTTCGGGCCGGACAGCCAGCATGGCCTGATCCGAGCAAGGCCCAGCAAACTGGACGCGCACAATGCCTCCGATGGTTCTAAGACGACGACAACCATCCGCAGCCGGTTTCAGCTCTTCTTGCACATCAATAAGGTTGGCCCCGCCCACAAAGTCAGCCACGAAACTGTTCGCGGGGCTTTGATAAATCTGCTCGGGTGTTCCTACCTGACGCACACAACCTCGGTCCATCACGGCGATGTAATCAGAGACACTCAAGGCCTCTTCCTGGTCATGCGTGACAAATACCGTGGTAATGCCCGCTTCTAGCTGCAACTCCCGCAGCATTTCGCGCAAATCCGTACGTAATTTGGCATCCAAGGCCGACAATGGCTCGTCCAGCAACAGCAGATCCGGCTTGATAACCAGAGCCCGCGCCATCGCTACCCGCTGCCGCTGTCCGCCGGACAAGGCACCGGGCAATGCATCGGCCCTGTCCTTCAAGCCAACGCGCGCCAACATCTCCAGGGCAAGCGTACGCGCTTGTTCACGTGTCATTCCTCGCGCCAGCAATCCGTAGCTGACGTTATCCAGCACACTACGATCCGGGAACAGCGCGTAATCCTGAAATACCATGCCCACATTGCGCTTGTGTACAGGAACGCGAGTCATCTCCTTATGGCCGAAAAGCACTTGGCCCTGATCGGGGCGTACAAACCCGGCCAACATACGCAGCAAGCTCGTCTTGCCACAGCCCGAGGGGCCCAGCAAAGTAAACAAGGCGCCGCTGGGAATCTCCAGATCCAGGCCACGGAACAAGGTCTGCGAGCCGTAGCTTTGCTCAATACCCGACAAATGTATCTGCATAAGAGGCCCGCTTAGCGTTGGGCCGCCAGAGCACGCCAACGCGTCAGGAAGGCGTCGCGATCCGCTCCCATGCGTTCATCCTCCAGCGCATGCACGGCAATCTGTTCCATGGCGGGTAAGGTCGTCAGCGTATTGACGGCAATATCGCTGCGCAACGGGCGGCGGAAGGCGCTTTTGAAAACCTCTTCCTGTGCAGGACGGGAAGCCAGAAAATCATACAGTTTGCGGGCTGACTCGGGGTTACGCCCGCCTTTGATCAATGCCATCCCTTCCGGCGACAAGAAAGTGCCTTCTTTGGGGTAGACCAGGTCGATCGTATCCAGACCGCCCGCCACATATTGGTAAGCGGCATACTCCATCGTTACCGCAACAGCGAACTCGCCATTGGCAACACCTTCATAAGCGCCCGAGGTTGTGCCAACAAAAACGGCATTGCGCACAATCTTTTCAAACACCTCCTGGCCCATCAAATCCTGCAAACCGTACAAGGCAACATACGAGGAGCTGCTGCGCTCCGGGTCAGGAATCACGATCTTGCCTTTCCAGGCCGGATCAGCCAGATCGGCCCAGCTGGCCGGAGCCTTTTGCTTGCCCAGTTGACGCTGGTTCACCATCAGGACCGTTACATGGGTATTGGTCCCCAACCAGCGCTGGTCTGGCCCTTGATACTGGGCACCTACCGCCGAAGCTTCAGCAGAGGAATAGGGGGCCAGATACTCGGCATACTGCGACAGGGTAGAAAACCCGCCAGACCAGAACAAATCGCCTAAGGGTTGATCGGCCTCGGCCTTGATACGTTGCATCAAGGCGCCGGAGCCAGCACGGACCACCGACACCGAAACTTCGGGATGAACCTGACGAAACTGCTCGATCACCGTGTTCACCACATCGATGTTATTGGAGGAGTACAACACCACGTCATCCGCCTTTGCGGTGCCTGTACCCAGACAGGAAAGCATGAGCAAAGCAGATAGATAAGGGAAACGGTTTCGCATGATTATTTCCTGGAATTTAAATAAAATTGCATGAAAATCATGGTATTTATCTTATATGACCGTTCTGTTACGCCCTATCCCAAGCCCCTTTTCATCGTGCTATTACCATGAGTTTTAATCATGCTTGATTCTGTTCCACTCGTTGCGCTGCGCGTATTTGTCGCTGTGGGCCGACAAGGCAACTTCACCCGTGCAGGCCAAAGCCTTGGCATTACCCAAAGTGCCGTCAGCCGTCACATTGCCTCCTTGGAAAAGACCGTCAAGCAGACGCTGTTTGTCCGTCGCGGACCTTATATCGAGCTCACAGCCGCAGGCTTGCAACTGTATGACACGGTCAAAGATGCCATGGCCACTCTGGAACTAGCCATCCAGCAGGTCACCCATCGGCAGGATCAGCACGATCGGCTTCGGGTACGAACCTCCATGCCCAGCTTTTCCATGACAGTACTGGTGCCCATGCTGGGCCAGTTCACCGCCCAGCACGAGATGCAGATTGATCTGATCACCAATCTTTCACCACCACGTCCAAACGAAGAGTTTGATGTGTTGATCAGTCGTGACCTGAGTCTGCCCGACAGCGAAAGTTGGGAGCTGACGCGTGAGGAATTGGTCTGCGTGGCCGCGCCGGGCTTGATCAAGCATCATCAAGGCCAAGGCTGGGAGCACTGGCCCATGGTGACGGCCCGATCCCGGCCCGATTTATTGGGGGTGTGGGCACTGGACCAGGATATTGAGCCGTCGCGCTTGCTGATGAGCGCAACATACGATCACTTGTTTTTTGCCATTGCGGCCGCTATTGCAGGATCAGGCTTTTTGGTTGTACCGCGCTTGCTCGTCATGGATCATCTGCGCGACGGTGTGCTGTGCGAAGTCGGTCCCGGGCAAGTTGCTACTGGCGCGACTTATATGGCCTATGTGAACACTCAATCGCCACAACAAAGCAATGCGCGTCAGTTTTGCCGCTGGTTAAAAAGCAGTTTGAGGCAAAGGAACACCGCCTGAACCGTTCCTCTGTATAACCTTCAAGGGTTATAGCCGACGACGGCGCATCTGCATGATCCAGCTATAAGCGCTGACCAGCGTAATACCCATGAGCACCAGCACAGCCCCGGTCACAAAACGCGGTTCTATGGTCTCGCCCAACAGAAAGGCTCCAAACAAGACGCCGAATAAAGGGGTAGCGAAGGAAAAGACGCCCAGACGCGAGGCCTGATACTGACGCAGCAGCCAGAACCACACCAGAAAGCTCAAGAACGCCACGACCACAGACTGAAACACTAGGCTGGCACCCAACAAGGCAGACCAATGAATCTCGGTTTGCCCGGTTAGCAGCGCGGCCACCATCAGAATCACAAAAGCGCTGAACAGCTGATACAGCAAGGCCTCTGAAGGAGGGACGGTAGACAGGCGAGTGCTGCGGATCAGCACCGTGGTGAAACCCCACAAGGCGCCGGCAGCCAAGGCCATCAAATCCCCGATCAACATACGGCCCAGATTGGCCCCGTCCACACTGGCCGGGCCCAGAAAGGTGATGGCGATTCCCGCCACTGCCAAACCAATCCCCACCCATTGCAGGCGAGCCAACCGTTCGGACGGCAACAATATGTGTAAGCCCAGGGCCGCAAACACTGGCGCGGTATATAGAAACACCACCACGTGCGCTGCCGAGGTAAAACGCAGGCTCTCACCCAGCAGCAAATACTCCAGCGCAAACAGCAAACCGGCCATCAGCCCCGGTTTCCAAGCCCCTTCCGTAAAGGCCAGCTTGTGGGTACGCAGCAAGACCAGCAAAGCCACCAGCACACAGGCCACGCCCGAGCGCAAACCGATCTGGAAAATAGGCGCCATGTCGTGCGCCGTGGCCTTGAGCAGGATCTGCTGAAAGCTCCAGATCAGGCACAGGACCAGCATGGCACTGCTGGCCAAGGTATCCAGGGGTTTACGTTCATTGCTCATCAAGACCTCGCCCGAAAAAATTGATTATCCGTGAAATTTCCCCGAATCAAAACGGGGCAACACTTTCTTTATCCTCGGATAAGCCTTAATTGATATATCAAACAGTCTTCCCTAGAATCATTTAAGCCTAAAAAATAGTAAAAGGCTTCGGAGACCGACATGACGCTAAGCAATACCGACCGGGTACGAATCGAACTGGAGCACCGCATTGCCAGCGGTGATCTGCCACCGGGCAGCGCCATTGACGAAGCCTTGCTGTGCACTTTTTTCCGGGTGTCGCGTACCCCCGTCCGTGAGGCTTTGCTGCAATTGGCGGCCACCGGACAAGTACGCATCGCCCCGCGTGCTGGCATTTTTGTAACCCAGCATACGATTGAAGAACTGGAAGAAATGCTGGAAACCCTGGCCTTGCTGGAAGGTGCTTGCACCCAACTGGCGGCCTACCGCATCAGCAATGCCCAGATTCGCGAGCTGGAGCGGTTGCAAAAGCGTGGCGCCCAGGCCTTGCAGGACAAAAGCCTGAGCGATTACGCCACCTATAACGCCGAACTGCACGCCTTGATTCACAGCATTGCGGGCAACACTTTCATGGTGCAGCAAATTGAACACCTGCGCCGTCTGACCAACCCTTACCGCCACCGCCATCTGGATCAGGAAAACCGCATGGAGCAGTCCTGGCATGAACATCAGGCACTGACCCAGGCACTGGCCCAACGCGACGGCCCCAGTGCCATGCAAACGGCGGCCAGCCATGTGCTGTCCGGTGCAGAGTCTCTGCGCCGTGTCGCCCATGCCCATCCCGAAAAATGGGAGTTCGACAAACGCGAACGCTATAGCTGGCTCAACGCTCAGCTCAACCCTTTGGCTGGGTTTGACATGTGGCACTGAACAAATAACTAGCTAAGAACCACAACTCATACCGAGGAGACTTTCTGATGTTTGCAAGCCGTTTCACACGGCGGGCGCTGGCCGCGTTCGCCCTGACATTAACCCCTCTGGCTGCGCTGCACGCCGCTGAACCCATTCGTCTGGTCGTCGGTTTTGCCCCCGGCGGCGGAGTCGATACGCTGGCCCGCGTCACTGCCCAGGCCCTGAGCAAAGAACTGGACCGCACCGTCATTGTGGAGAACAAATCCGGCGCGGGCGGCACGATTTCGGCCGACTACGTCTCCAAGTCCCAGGCCGATGGCAACACGCTGCTATTTGCCGATACCTCCTTACTGGTCGCCCCTTATATCTACCCGGCCCTGCGCTTTGACTTGCAACGCGACTTCGCGCCCATCGGCATGGTAGGGCAATCCGATCTGGCCTTGGCTGTCCCCGGTAACAGCCCCATCAAAACCGTGGCTGAATTGATAGAAGCCATCCGCAAGGCTCCCCCCCAGACTGAGACCTTTGCCTCGGTAGGTGTAGGTTCGATCCACCACCTGGGTGGCGAGCTGTTTGCCATGAATACACAAAGCGAACTGGTCCACGTCCCCTATCGCGGTGGTGCACCAGCTAGCCAAGCCTTGGCCTCGGGTGAAGTGTCCATGTCTTTTGCCAGTCTGGCTTCCTCGATTGGCTTGGCTAACTCTGGCCGTATCCGCCTGCTGGCTACCTTGTCCGAGCGCCGCTTTCCCGGCATGCCCGACCTGCCCAGCGTGTCGGAAACCCTTCCCGGCTACAGCGTGACACCCTCGCTGTTCATGCTTGCCCCGCAAAACGTGGACCCGGCCTTGATCGCCACCGTCAGCAAAGCGCTGGATAACAGCATGCAGCAAAAACAAGTACAGGACGCCTTCCTGGCCCAAGGCTCGGTCGCTGGCTATAAAAATGCCCAGGCCACCGAACAATGGCTGGGTGAAGAAACAGAACGCTGGGCTAATGTCATCAAGACCGCCCAGCTCGACTTTAAACAATGACACTAGCAGCTACTTTTATGACGACTGACAACTCTGACGCCAAGCGCCCCGTATTGGGCCTGATCGTGCCGCCCGCCGCTGGTCTGGTGCCTCCGGAAGGCCCGGAAATGTACCCGGAAATTGACTTCATCGCCCAAGGGCTGGCGCTCAGCTCGGTGGACAAGGAAGGCTATGACCAGGTTATCGACCAAGTGGTCGAGGCGGCCCAGAAACTCGCGGCCCGTGGAGCACAGGCTGTGTCCTTAATGGGAACGTCCCTCAGCTTTTATCGGGGCACTGACTTTAACGAGGAACTGGTGGCTCGACTGCGCGAATCTACCGGCTTGCCATGCTCCACCATGAGTCATGCCATTTTGCGCGGCCTACGTGTCAGTGGCATTGAACAGGTGGCGGTCGCGTCTTCCTATATTGATGACGTCAACCAGCGTCTGGTTCACTTCTTGGGGCAGAACCAGATTCAGGCCGTGTGCGCCTATGGCTTGGGTGTCAATGACGTCACGGCCATGGCAAAAATCAGCACGCAGGAGTTAGTAGACCTGTGCCTGAAAACCTGGGATATGGCCCAAGAACAGGCTCCCGGCCAGGCACAAGGGCTGCTGCTGTCTTGTGGCGGCCTGGTATCGCTGGAAGCCGTGCGTCAGGTGGAGGACAAGCTGGGCGTGACGGTCGTGTCCAGCTCGCCTGCGGGTTTCTGGGATCTGGTGGCCACCGCCGGACTGGATTTATTGCCACAGGCGATGGGACGTTTGGCACAAGAGCGCCAAACAGCCTGACAGCAAGCCGCTTTACCTAGGCGCGGTTCGGTGACAAAAAACCCGCGCGCGCCTGGGCTCCCTCTACGCTGTCACGACACACCAGTGCCTGATCAGCATCCATATAAATGCCCAAACGGTTCATGGCATTGGCTACCTGATTGACTGCTTCTTTAGTCATGCGAATGATCGCTGCAGGTGACTCCGACGCACGCTGTGCCAGCGACTGCGCTACCGCCACGGCCTGTCCAGGTTCACACACCTCATCGAGCAAACCCCACTCCAGCGCCTGCTCGGTACCCAAGCGTTCTGCCAGCAAGATAGCTCGCTTGGTACGGGCGGCACCCAGCATATTCACCATGCGCGGAATCGCGCCCCAGCCCATATTCAGGCCGACTTTGGCTTCTGGCAAATACAAAAAGGACGACTGCGAGGCAACCCGCCAATCACAAGCCAGCGCCAGCGCCACGGAACCGCCCACGGCGGCACCTTCAATCGCGGCAATGGTCAGCTGCGGCAGCTCTTCCCACAAACGGCACAGGCGGGCACCGCGCTGGGCCACATCGCGGCGTTCCAATAAACCGGCCTGCTCGTCGTTCCATTTTTGCGGGTCTTTCAGATCAATCCCGGCCGAGAAAATATCCTTGGCTCCGGTCAGTACTACAGTGTGAATCTCCAGCGACAAGGCCAGATCCTGCGCCACTTGTGTCAGGGCCAGCAAGGTGTCCTGATCAATAGCATTGCGGTTCACGCCACGATCAAAGCGCACCAGCGCATGGTCGCCCGTCACCTTGACCGTCACACTGCGGCCATATTTGCGTTTCATGAATGTCTCCCCAAAGGTTCGGAAAAATCAGCTCTGCGAGCGATGGCTCCCATCACTGCGCGACAGGCGCGTGAGGTAGCGGAATTCATAAGGTGGGTAAAAGCTGACCGCCACTTCCATGACCTTGCCCGCCAGATTGCGGAAGGTACGGATAATCAGCAATGCAGGGTCAGAATCCTCGTAGCCCAGAAAGCGAGCGACATGCGGCGGAAAGCGCGAAGCGGAAATTTCCATCTCGATAGTCTCTACCACTTCGCCGCAGTGCTCTTCCAGCAAGGGGTACACACCACCGGGCTGAGTCGAAATCAGTTCGGCCACGGCCTGGTATTCCTTGCGCAGATAAATATCTGTCCAGGAAATGCCGCGCTTGCTGCCCGGCACACTGCGATAAGTTTCCACCTTCACCCAGTCACCCGGCTCACCGTCCAGCGCGGTTTCAGGCGGCTGTTTGTCGACACAGACGGCCTTTTTATGCACATGCAGATCGGTGAACTCTAAATAGCGTTGCAACTGGTCCGTAGTATCCAGCGCCAGGCCAAACTGCGGCTTGGGATGCTGACGAATAACCGTGGTACCGGCACGCCGACGCCGCTCGATCAAACCCAGATCGGTCAGCTTGCGTATGGCTTCACGCGCCGTATGTCGCCCCACCCCATACATCTCGCACAGCTCCATCTCGGTGGGCAGCTTGGAACCGACGGGGTAATGGCCCGAACGGATCAGCTCCAACAAGCGATCGCTCATGTTCTGATACAGGGTAGATTTGGCGTTGGACAGGGATTCGTGGTTTGCCATACGGTTTTCAGCTTAAAGAGACAGGCGGCGCATGGCTGCCAAGGTGTCGCGGGTGAACTGCTCAGGACATTCACTTTGGGGAAAATGCCCGATGCCCGGCCATTCTATATACTCCACCGGAACTTTGCCCTCTCGCAGCAAGCGTTCGACCTCTCTGGCGGACTCTGGCGGTACAGACCAGTCCTCGCCGCCCTCTACAATCACCACCGGGCAGCGTATGTCACCCAGAATCTGTTCCATGCGAAAGCCGCCAAACGCGCAGATGTCTGCAAAGGCCACCGCCGGAATGCAGCGCCGCGCGTCTGTCACTACTTCCAGCGCACGAGCCGGGTCGGACAGGGTGCCCATCAAGGTGCGGAAAGTCACTTCAAACCAGTCGCCCGGATTAATGCGTGCCATCTCCAGAATGCGCGGGTTATAGCCCGAGGACTTCACCACATTCACCGAGGCACCATCCACCAACACCAGACCACGAATACGTTCAGGGGCGATGGCAGCGGCCTGTGCAACGACGCCGCCGCCCATGGAATGGCCCATCAAGACCGGATCGCTGATGCCTGCGGCATCCAGAAACTGCAATACATACTGTGCGTTTTGAGACGTGACCGTGTGCGGCCCGCCCACTGGCATACCGCTCTTGCCATGGCCAGGCAGATCCAGCGCATAGACCGTGTAAAAGGGTGCGAAGTGCTCCAGCACATATTGCCAGGACAGGCTGTCCTGGCTGGCACCGTGCACCATCACCAAGGCCGGGCCGGAACCGGCCAGATCGTAATAGGCACGAATACCATCCGCGGTTTTCACATAAGGCATGGTCAGACCTCCAGCTCGCCCGTCAGACGGGTCAGGGCGTACAACAACATCCAGTTCTGCACGCAAGTGCGCAAATCGCCCCCCACCACCAGCCTATGTTGACGTACCAGGCGATTAAAGGGGAAGCCCTGGGCCAGGTCGGCAAAGGCTGCGCTATCTCCTTCCAGCCAGAAGGGCACCTCACGCGGTCCAGTGCCAGCCTGCACATCCTGTTCAGTCACAGCCAGCCAGAGTTGCTCGCCCGTTTCGGTATTACGCAGCGCCACACATACATCAGCCAGCACACTGTGCTGCTGTACAAAATTATCCGCACTGGCGCGTTGCGCCCAGGCGTTCAGCACAGCAGGGTCAAACAGAGATAAAGAAGTCAGCATCAGACATACCTTTGTCGAAGAAGGAACTTTTGCACTTTGCCCGACGAGGACTGAGGCAGGGAATCCACAATAAAGATGCGTTTGGGTACTTTAAAGCCAGACAATTTTTGACGGCAAAACTCGCGCAGCGATTCCACATCCGGCTCGCGGCCATTGGCGGGCACAATCGCCGCCACCAGCTCCTCGCCCCAATATTCGTGGGGCAGGCCAAAAGCCGCTGCTTCACGCACATCGGTATGGCTGGCCAGACAGTTTTCCACTTCCAGCGCGGCCACGTTTTCCCCGCCAGTCTTGATCATATCTTTGCTGCGGCCCATGAAATAGGCAAAGCCTTCATCGTCCACACGAATCAGGTCGCCTGTGTGCAGCCAGCCATCCGCATCCAGCACCTGGGCCGTCAATTCCGGCTGACGCCAATAGCCTTTGAATACCGTCGGGCCACGCACCTGCATTTCGCCGGGCCCACGCTGATCGGACAGCACCTTCCCGTCTGCATCCACCAATCGGTACTGCACATGCCGCCACAAATAACCGATAGAGCCGGGATGCTCCAGAATCTCGTGCGTATAGCGATTCTTGATGGTGGTGACACAGCTTTCCGTCATGCCAAAGCCCCAGCTGAATTCAGCATTAGAGAACACCGTGCGAATCAAATCCTGACGCCACTGGCCCAAGGGCGCGGCAGCCGTTTGCACAAACTGGGCACCGGGCAGGGACAGGCCTTTAAAGTCGGGATGATCCGTCAAACCCACCCACATGGCCGACAACAAAAACACATGCGTAGGTTGGTACAAACGCAACGCATCCATGACCGCATCGCTTTCAAAGCGCGGCACCACATGCAGGCTGCCACCGGCATACAGGATGGGGCCATTCACTACCCCGAAACCACCAATATGAAACAGCGGCGTGGCCAACAGCGAGCGGCTATTGGCGTCAATACCCAGTTCCATGATGTAGTTCACGGCATTGGCCGACAAATTACCGTGAGTCAGCATGGCCCCTTTGGGGGATGATGTCGTTCCCGAGGTGTACATGATGATGGCCACATCCTCATCGCTCACACGGCCAAAGCGATGCTGCACCGGGTCATCGGCCCGATGGTCGGGCAAGGACTCCGGCAAGCGTTCCAACCACTGCACGGCGCTGTTCAAACCGCCTTCTTGCTCGATCTGCTCACGCAAGGCGCGGTAGGCCGGGTCCACAATACACACCGTGGGCTGGGCATCGTCCAGCAAATAGCGCAGCTCGACCGCACCGTAACGGGTATTGACCGGTACCAGCGAAAAACCACCCACGGCAGTGGCATGCAACAGAGCCAGATAATCGATGGAGTTAGGTGTCATGATGGCCACCCGATCCCCGGGCTTCACACCCAAACCTGTCAAATAGGCCGACAAGGCACGCGTACGAGCACAAAACTGGCCAAATGACAGAGCCTGTCGCTCGTCCGAGACCGCTACCTTGTCGGGGTAGCGCTCGGCGTTAAACATGGCGACCTGGTAAATATTAGGCATGATGCGAAGCCTCTGCGGCGTGGCCCAGATAGGCCGCCGCAATCTGTGGGTTATTCATGATGTCTTTGCTGTCGCCAGCCAGGCTCAAACGCCCGGTTTCCAGCACCACGGCGTGCCTGGACAGCTTCAAAGCCAGACGAGCGTTTTGCTCGACCAGCACAATCGTGGTGCCGTCCTGGCTGATCTGGCCAATCGCACGGGCCACTTCCAGGGTGACGGCAGGGGCCAGACCCAAAGAAGGTTCATCCAGCAAGAGCAAGCGGGGCCGGGACATCAAGGCACGGCCAATCGCGCACATTTGTTGCTCGCCACCGGACAGGTGACGGCCCTGGCTTTGCTCGCGTTCCAGAAGGCGCGGAAAGTAGGCGTAAATACGTTCCAGATCCACCGTAATGTCAGCCTGATCGCGACGCAGATAGGCGCCCATCAAGAGGTTCT
>SMEP01000105.1_pt1 | contig 17955 bp, 16 predicted proteins | sample 2456231 | NCBI WGS metagenome assembly SMEP01 (sample SAMN10132595, study PRJNA489261) | soil metagenome | isolation source: day1 control-silty clay loam soil ammended with raw manure from dairy cow... | place: USA | collected 2015-05-15
TATTCCTATAATGTCTGTATTTCAAATGGTCGCACACTCGAGTTTGATGGCGTCGCGAAATATGATACGTGGACTGGACAATCGACACGCTATGAATTTGGATCAGGCCGTTTTGGGACAGAAGGCGCCTATGCCCCTCGCCCAAATGCTACGTCAGAAGATGATGGCTACTTAATAACCTATGTGTACGATCAACATCACGACCGTTCCGAATTAATTATTTTAGACGCAAAAAACTTTGATCTTGGGCCGATTGCACGACTTGAAATTCCACAGCGTATACCGATGGGCTTCCACGCAACATGGGTCAATGGGGAAAGTTTATATGCTGAATAATGAATAAAGGAGCATACGTATGATTCTTACAACAAACGAAAAAATCAAGGATTACACAGAAAACGGCTGGTGGGGGACAAAAACCGTTCTACATTATTTACAACAGTTCGTTGAAAGTTCACCGACTAAAAAAGCTGTTGTCGATCCATTAAACAAAGCTACTTTATGTAATACGCTTTCATTTTCGTTAACGTATGAACAGCTTCAACAAAAAATCGACCAAGTAGCAAGCGCCCTTCACGAGCAAGGTATTGGTAAAGATGATATTGTCGCAATCCAATTACCAAACGTCGTTGAACTCGTCGTGAGCTATTTTGCTATTTTAAAAGTTGGTGCCATTTCAAGCCCGATTCCGATTCAATACCGTGAATTTGAATGCTTACAACTTTTGCAAGCACTCAACGCAAAAGCAGTTGTTACGATGCAGCAAATTAATGACCGTCAGTATGCTGATATGTATGCGCAATTGCAAGTACAAGTACCCTCTTTAAGCACGATTTTTACATTTGATGGTGCTAGCGAAGCGAGTGTATTCATCGATTTTGAACAGCAGCCTGTTGTTGAGTTACCAAATGTTGACGTCACAGCAAACGATATTTTTACAATCTGCTGGACTTCCGGGACAGAAGGGAAGCCAAAGGGTGTACCAAGAAGTCATAATGAATGGCTCGTTAGCGCTTATGCAAGTGTCGATGCTGCAAAGCTTAATGCAGATGACCGCATATTATTAACGTTTCCACTTGTAAATATGGCGGGTATTGGTGGAGTTTTAGTGCCTTGGGTTGTTACAGGCGGTACGCTAGTGCTTCATCATCCATTTGATTTCCCAACATTTTTAGCACAAATCGATTCAGAACGCATTACGTATACACTTGTTCCCCCTTCACTATTGACGATGATGATTAAAAACCAGGCAATTTTGTCGAATATTAATATTTCGGCATTACGCGCCATCGGAACAGGTTCTGCCCCTATTACACCTTGGCTCATCCATTCATGGAAAGACAGTCATGGGGTCGATTTAATCAACTATTTCGGATCAAATGAAGGCGCCACATTTTTAAGTGATGCCGAAGATGTACCAGATCCACAGCTGCGTTCCATCTATTTACCGCGCTTTGGACCAAAAGAATTAACGTGGCATAATCGCGTTGGACAAATGGTGGAAAGTAAGTTGATCGATATTGAAAGTGGCGAAGAAATTACCGAACCAAATCATCCAGGAGAATTACTCATTCGTGGACCTGGTGTATTTTCAGGTTATTGGCAAGCGCCAGAAATTAACGACAAATCGTTTGATGCAGAGGGTTATTTCCGTAGCGGCGATTTATTCGAAATCATCCATGAAAACGGTGAAGATCGCTATTACCGCGTAGTAGGCAGATTAAAAGATATTATTGTGCGCTCTGGAATGAAAATTTCACCACTCGAAATTGAAGAAATTATTCAGGAGCACCCGAGTGTTGTTGAAGTGGCCGTTATCCCCCATCCACATCGAACACACGGCGAAATTAGCTGCGCGTGCGTTGTCGTCGCAGAAGGACAAACAATTACATTAGAAGATGTAAAGACGCTGCTAACTGATAAAAAAATCGCTTCCTTTAAGCTACCTGAAAAATTGTTGATTGTGAATGCTCTACCACGCAATGCTGTTGGAAAAGTGATGAAATCAGCATTAATCGACCAACTAACAGATGAGGAAGTTGGTGCATAAACATGGATGCTTATATTTACGATGCAGTCCGGACTCCAAGAGGCTCCACTAGAAAAAACGGTTCCTTGCACAATGTTGAACCGGTTGAGCTTGTTCATATACTTTTAGATGCATTACAACAGCGCAATGACCAACTAACAAATGCAATAGAAGATGTTATTTTAGGCTGTGTCACACAAGTTAAAGAGCAAGGTGCGAACGTGGCAAAAACCGCGGTCACCTATGCAGGGCTTCCCTACACTGTACCCGGTATGACAATTAATCGTTTTTGTACATCAGGGTTGGATGCGATTTCGATTGCAGCAAGTAAAGTCCATAGCGCGAGTCAACATATTATTGTCGCTGGCGGCGTTGAGTCGGTTTCCCGTGTCCCGATGTTTAGTGATGAAGGTGCATGGTTTTCACAACCACATGTGAGTGAGCAGTCTAAATTTTTACACATGGGCGTTTCTGCAGATTTAATGGCTGAGCTTGGCAACATTAACCGCTCACAGCTTGACGCCTTTGCTGTGCGTTCACATCAGTTAGCAAACAAGGCTCAAAAAGAAAATCGATTTCAGCGTTCACTGGTACCTGTTTCGCTAAACAACGAAACGGTTCTTACGCATGACGAGCTCATACGCGAAAACGCTTCACTAGAAACACTCGCATCATTAGAACCTAGTTTCGGACCATTTCTATCAACAAAACAAAAAGAAATGATTGCTGCTGAATTACCTACATTAGCGGAGTTCCAGCATGTACACCATGTTGGCAACTCCCCTAGTTTAGCAGACGGTGCCGCATTAGTTGTAATTGGTAATGCAGACGCGGCTGAGAAATTAAACAAGCCACCTCTCGCAAAAATTATCGGTACATTGACGATTGCCGAACATCCGATGCTCTTACTTGGTGGACAAGCAGCTGCTGAAAAATTATTAAAAAACTGTGACCTCACGATTGACGATATCGATGTCATTGAATTTTACGAAGCCTATGCCGCAACCGCTATCAAAGCGATGCAGGATTGGCAAGTGTCGGAAGAAACCTTTAATCCGAACGGTGGCGTTATTGCAACGGGTCACGCACTTGGGGCAACCGGAGCCATGATGATGTGTTCCCTATTAGATGAATTAACCTACCGTAACGGGAAATACGGACTGATCACATTGAGTGGTGGTGGTGGCGTTGGTACGGCCATGATTATTGAAAAATTATAGGGAATTGTTGACAAGGGCTGTGAATTATTAAGGTGAAATAGGAGGAACTATTTATGAATTGTGCACAATTATTTTTAGATACTGCCGATCGTTTACCAAATAAAGTTGCCATTGTATTCCGAAATCAAGAAATTACGTATAGCGAATTAAAACAGCAGGTGTTGAAATTTGCAAACGGCTTAATTGAAGCGGGCATTACTCCAGATTCACATGTAGCATTACTTATGACAAACTGCCCACAATATATTATTTCGTATTATGGTGTATTAGCAGCAGGCGCAACAATCGTTCCGGTAAACCCACTCTATACCGACCGTGAGCTGAGTTATATTTTAAATAATGCCGATACGAAGGCCGTTATTTACCATGAGCTTATTCAGCCAACGATTGATAAAACAAAAGATGCTTTAACAACAGCCGATTTACTCATTGAATTTAGTGAATCGAATCCGCATTGTACATGGAATCAATTACTAGAGCATGCCCCTCTTTCAGTTCCTAATGAACGTGGTGACTCAGGGATTGCTCAAATTTTATATACGTCAGGGACAACAGGGAATCCAAAGGGTGTCATGCTATCCGATGACAATTTAGCAAATATGACAACCTTACTCATTCGTGAGCTAGGCATTTTAGAAGATGACCGCGTTATCGTTGTGCTGCCAATTTTCCACACGTTATCGAAAATGGCAGGTGTTTGGGCTGCATTAGTACATGGGGCGACAATCTATTTAGAGGAACGCTTCATACCAGATGCGATTTTAGAATTGATTGAACGTGTGAAAGCGACTGTATTTTACGGTGTACCGACAATGTTCACAATGTTTACGATGTCACCACGCCTAAAAGAATTCGATTATTCATCTCTTCGTCTATTCGGCTCTGGAGGGGCAAGTATCCCTGTCGAAATTATTGAGCGTATTCAAAACAGCATCGGCGTTCCTGTCGCGGAAGCGTATGGCCAAACCGAAGCAACGGTCATGATTACGTGCCAGCCATTAAACGGCGAGCGAATTGCCGGTTCAGTTGGATTACCTGTAGACGGCATTGGATTCCGTATTGTGACACCAGACGGACGTGATGTGCCACAAGGGGAAATCGGTGAAATCGTCTTTAATGGTCGCAGTGCCATGATGGGCTATTATAAAAATCCAGAAGCGACAGCCGCAACAATTCGGGATGGCTGGGTACATTCAGGTGATTTAGCTTATCAAGATGAGCGCGGCAATGTATTTATCGTCGATCGTATTAAGGACATGATTATTCGCGGAGGCTACAATATTTACCCTCGCGAAATCGAAGAAGTACTGTACACGCATCCAGCAATCGCCGAATGTGCGGTATTAGGTGAACCCGATGAGGTGTTTGGCGAGGAAGTGGCCGCTTTCGTTGTCACAAAAACACCGGTTACTGTGGAAGAATTACAAGCTCATTGCCTGGAGCATATTGCCAAATATAAAGTGCCGCAAATTTTTTACTTCTTAGAAGCACTTCCTAAAAATGCGACAGGGAAAATTTTAAAATCGCCTTTACGTAAACAAATCAAGGAAAAAAGCGAAGAAGTTCTCTAATTAGCAACACTTTAAATACGATTTCACGGAGGTGCTTTATGAATCAGATTAGTGTGATTGGCGCTGGATTGATGGGTTCTCAAATCGCGATGTGCGCAGCGTTTTCAGGCTTCAAGGTCCACTTATACGATGTGGATGAGCAGCGATTGTTAACGAGCCAGCAGCAGCTATCCAAACAAATGGAGAAATATATCAAAAAGGGACTGTTCACCGAAGAGCAATTTGAACAAGCAAAAAACAACTTAGTTCTAGAAACATCCCTATCTACGGCTGTAGAACAAGCCGATTTGGTGATTGAAGCGATTGTAGAGGATTTGTCACTAAAAAGAAACCTGTTCCAGCAGCTCGATGAACTTGCACCAGAACATGCCATTTTAGCAACGAATAGTTCAATGATTGTGAGCTCGATGCTGGCATCTAGCACTACTCGCCCTGATAAAGTGTGTAACATTCATTTTTTCAACCCTGTATTTTTAATGGCTGTTGTGGAAGTCGTAAAAGGTGCACATACATCACATGAAACCGCACAAGCTGCAGTCGATTTTGTGACACGTATTCATAAAACACCTCTTCTTTTACAAAAGGAGATAACGGGTTTTATTGCGAACCGAATTTTAACGAAGGTTATGGAGGAAGCGATGTTTTTATTAGAAGAAGGCGTTGCAACAGTTGAAGAAATTGATCTTGCTTGTACAAAAGCATTAAATCATCCAATCGGTCCATTTGCCTTAATGGATTTAACCGGACTTGATACGGCGTATGCCATTCAAAAAACACAATTTGAGTTAGAGGACGATGCAAAAGAACCGTCCCCTCTTTTAAAAGAAAAGCTTGCTCATGGACAGCTTGGACGAAAAACGGGACAAGGCTTTTACACTTACCAATAGGAGGAATTTACATGCAAAGTACAAACGTTGAACAAAAGGTAGAATTCGATATTTTCCGCAAATCGGTACGTCAATTTTTAAACAAACATGCCGCACCCTACTTCGAGCAATGGGAAGAAGATAAACAAGTTCCACGTGATTTCTGGTTAGAAATGGGCAAACAAGGCTTTTTATGCCCTTGGGCTGATGAGCAATACGGAGGCTCTGGCGTAGACTTTAATTATTCGGTAATCATTAATGAAGAATTATCGTTAATCGGTGCTGGTATTGGTGGTATTGGGCTACACAGTGACGTTGTGATGCCCTATATCGATGAATTTGGCACACCGGAGCAAAAGCAGCGCTGGCTTCCTAAAGCGGTCAGTGGCGAAATTATTTCTGCCATTGCGATGACAGAACCAGGCGCTGGCTCCGATTTAGCAGGCATTAAAACGACGGCGATTTTAGACGGCGATCACTATGTCGTAAACGGCGAAAAAACATTTATTACGAATGGCTTTTCCGCTGATTTAGTCATTGTTGCATGCATTACAGATCCAAGTGCACAGCCGATTCATAAAGGCGTAAGTTTACTTGCCATTGAAGCCGGTACACCAGGCTTTACAAAAGGCAAAAAGCTGAAAAAAGTCGGCCAACATGCCAACGATACCTCTGAGCTCATTTTTGAGGAGGCACGCGTACCAAAAGAAAATCTAATTGGTCATGAAGGCTTTGGCTTTTACTATATGATGCAAAAATTACAGCAGGAACGTTTAGTATTAGCGATTGGCGCGATTGCCGAAGCACAGCGAATGGTCGATATTACATTAGACTATGTAAAGCAACGTACTGCCTTTGGTCGCCCGATTGGAAAATTCCAAAACACACAATTTAAAATTGCTGAAATGGCTACGCAAGTGAAAATCGGTGATACATTCGTGAAGCAGCTCGTTCAAGATCATATTAGTGGCAAAGACATTGTCACAGAAGTATCCATGGCCAAATGGTGGATTACAGATATGGCGCAGCAAGTAGCAATTGATTGTATGCAGCTACATGGCGGCTTTGGCTACATGGAAGAATATGAAATTGCCCGACGTTACCGAGACGTGGCAGTTGGTTCGATTTATGCAGGAACAAACGAAATTATGAAGCAAATTATCGCGAAAAACTTAGGGTTGTAAGAAAAGCGCATTCGCGCCCTTTAAGCTCCGAAAAGAGGTTTATGGGTCGACAGTAAACGCTTCAATCACGCATCTCATGGCGGAACCTAGAGATGCGTGAGACTGGCGTTTTAGCCTAGACACCATTATAACGGTAAACTTTCATACTTTCTTACCTTATAAAACACAAATACCCCGCAAGTTGCTCTTAGGCAACTGCGGGGTATATCATTTGAATGCTCAATTGAATCTGAAAATTGCGTGTTATGAACGTAGGGTTTTTACAGGGAAATTACCACTTACGTTTACGTGCAGCTTCTGATTTCTTTTTACGTTTTACGCTAGGTTTTTCGTAGAACTCGCGCTTTCTAACTTCTTGAATTGTACCTGATTTTGATACAGTACGTTTGAAGCGACGAAGAGCATCTTCAAGCGATTCGTTTTTGCGAACGACAGTTTTTGACATCTCTCTTTCCCTCCCTCCGAACACACGTCAATACGACATTAACGTCTAGCTAATGTGTACTAAAGTAGTATAACGTATGGTTTGCTATTCGTCAACAAAAACTATTAGAATTAATAGTTAGAATCTGACTTTAATCCATTCATAATCGCAACACCTGATGAAGCACCAATACGCGTTGCACCATTTTCGATCATTGTTTGCATATCTTCTAAGCTACGAACGCCACCAGAAGCTTTCACACCAAGGTCTGGACCTACCGTTTTGCGCATTAATGCGATATCTGCTGCAGTTGCGCCACCAGTTGAGAAACCAGTAGACGTTTTTACGAAATTCGCTCCTGCTTCAACAGATAATTCACAAGCTTTTACTTTTTCTTCATCTGTAAGTAGGCAAGCTTCAATAATAACTTTTACAAGTGTACCGTTTGCTGCATCAACTACTGCTTTAATGTCATTACGCACTAAATCGTAGTTGCCGTCTTTTAAAGCGCCGATGTTAATAACCATATCAATTTCGCCCGCGCCATTAGCGATTGCGTCTTTTGTTTCAAATGCTTTTACAGCTGAAGTCGAAGCACCTAAAGGGAAGCCAATTACGGTACATACTAAAACGTCTGTACCTGCTAATGCTTTCGCGCTATAGTTAACCCATGTTGGATTGACACATACTGAAGCAAAGCCGTATTGTTTTGCCTCTACACAAATTTGCTCCACTTGTGCTTGTGTAGCATCTGCTTTTAATAATGTGTGGTCAATCATTGCTGCATAATTCTGAGTCATGTTAAATTACTCCCTTTACATTTAAATAGTTGTCCGTACAACTACAGTTTAGCATGTTTGCGCAACGAGTCAAACTATCAGACAACTCAAACTATTACCCTGCAAGCTCGAATCTTTCCTTATTCAATACGGTAATTTTCCAATTGTCATTCCAGAAATTCGCACAATCTGTCTCCTTTTCATCTTGGCTCTGGATAAGTCCGTTGTTCAAAAATTTGGTTTGTATTTGAATCTCGGTAGCGTACTTCTACGGCAATCGGTTTACGACTATAAATTTGATATTTAATCGCATCCTCTGCGATACTAATCTCAATCATTTCCGCAGTAATATCTTGTTCATATTGCACACGGTCAACTGTAAACGTAAGGACTGAAAAATCTTCAGTATATTCAAAAGAAGAAAATATCTCCACTTCCGGACGAACGCCGCGCTCTACCTCATAACGAAATGCTTCAATGGTGCTACGAAATTCAAGTGTTGCCTCTAGTCTCATCGATTCTTCCATATAAAGTAATAAACAATCTTCTTTTAATTCGTAATGAACGATTCTTGAAGGATCAAAGTTTTTAAATTGATGAATATTACCAAGTACACCGTCTGGAATTTCAACAACAGCTAATCTAGCAAATTGCTCATCGGAAAGGTTATGTTTCACTGTCATACACCTCCTACATACCCTTAATAATTATTACCCTATTTTATATATAGTATGCAAAAAGCAACGTAAAACAGTCATCTGTTTTGCGTTGCTTTTAAAATTAATTATTTTGTTCTTCTAACACACGTACAAATTGCCCTTGGTTGTATGGGTAACCTGCTTTTGTAATTTTAACTTTTGTTAATTGGCCAATCATATCTTCTGAGCCTTCGAATATAATCTTTAGATAGTTCGTTGTATAACCTACGTATAAGTTTTCCCCTTCACCATCTTTGAAACGTTCTTCTGGGATCACTTCTAATACCTCACCTTCAAAACGAGAGGCATACTCTTTTGCTAATTGGTCGTTTAGTGCGATTAAACTGTGCACACGTTCATTTTTGACTTCTTCATCAATTTGGTCATCCATACGTGCTGCTGGTGTACCAGTACGTTGAGAGTAAGGGAATACGTGTAACTCTGAGAATTTATGGTCACGGATAAAGTTGTATGTTTCCATGAATTCTTCTTCTGTTTCACCTGGGAAGCCTACAATAACATCCGATGTAACCGCTAAGTCTGGTAGAGCAACTTTTAATTTTTCAAGACGCTCTGCGAAAAATTCCATCGTATATTTACGACGCATACGTTTTAATACCGTATCCGAACCTGATTGAATCGGAATGTGTAAGTGGTTTACAACGATTTCAGAGTTTTGTAGTACATCAATTACTTCATCTGTTAATTGAGACGCTTCAATTGAAGAAATACGCAAACGTTTTAGCCCTTTTACTTGTGCTTCCATGTCACGTAGTAATCGTGCTAAGTTATAATCTTTAAAATCTTGACCGTAACCACCTGTGTGGATACCTGTTAAAACGATTTCAAGGTAGCCTGCATCGACTAATTGCTGTGCTTGGCGGATTACCTCTTCTGGATCACGTGAACGCATTAAGCCGCGCGCCCAAGGGATAATACAGAATGTACAGAAGTTGTTACAGCCTTCTTGAATTTTTAATGATGCACGTGTACGGTCTGTAAACGCTGGTACGTCTAATTCTTCATACACACGGTTTTTCATAATGTTACGTACAGCGTTAATTGGCTTACGCTCTTCACGGTATTGTTCAATATAGCCAAGCATTTTTTCACGGTCTTGTGTGCCGACAACGATATCTACGCCTGGAATTGCCATAATTTCAGCCGGTGACGTTTGTGCATAACAGCCTGTTACACAAATAACCGCATCTGGATTTTGACGAATTGCACGACGAATGACTTGGCGGGATTTTTTATCCCCCGTATTCGTTACTGTACATGTGTTAATTACGTATACATCTGCTTGGTGATCAAACTCTACACGGTCATAGCCTTGCTCTTTGAACAATTGCCAAATTGCTTCCGTTTCATAGTGGTTTACTTTACACCCTAATGTATGTAGAGATACGGTTTTTGTTGGCTCGTAACTCGTCATTTATATCATCCTTTCAAGGTTACACTTTTATATTTTATCTACTATAGATTTCATCGTAATTGTGCTCTAGATCACTTTTCGTTTTCTATATACTTTATTAAAAATCACGCATACCTTTAAGTATTGGAGCACTTCCCGAATAAATATCAACGTTTTTTATCATAGCATAAATCATTCGCTAAAGCCCATTTTTTTAAACTTTCTTTCCTTATCTATTACGAGAAAATCTCTTTTAAAATACGAAAAAGACACCAACGTCACATTTGATGTCTTTTCCCTTGTTTAACCGTTCATTTTTATCGCTGCAGGCTGATGCTTATACACCTGTGTAGCAGGTTGATATTGCTTAATTTTAGGTAACGGCTTCACTGGGTGTAACGGCAATTGATCTTGCTTTAAAATACCATTCGCTGTAATACGAGCGGATTCTAAAATAATTGGCAAGCCACTACCTGGATGCGTTCCCCCACCAACAAGCCAGCATTGGTCTAACTCTTCAAACTTATTACGCGGTCTAAATACGAGCATTTGAGATAATTGATGTCCTAAATTAAAGGTTGCTCCTTTATACACACCAATATCATTCGCCCAATTTTCAGGAGTCATCATGCGCTCTTCTTCGATATAAGCTCGAATATCTGCCACCCCTAATTTTTCAGATACCATATCAAGCACCATATTGCGGAATGGTTCTGCTGTCTCCTCCCAATTGATGCCACTCGAATTATTCGGCACTGGCACTAAAATATATAAAGTTGATTTGCCATCTGGTGCGACCGTTTCATCTGTGGCAATCGCATTTTGAATATAAATGGATGGATCCTCTGACAGTAATTTTGTTTTCGTCACTTCTTCTACGTTTTTACGATAATCTTTCGCAAACCAAATGGTATGATGCGGCAAATCAAAGCGCTTATTGACGCCTAAGTACAGCATAAACGTTGAACACGAGTAATGCTTTTCGTCGAGCTTTTTCGGCGAATATTTTTTTAATACGCCAGGCTCTACAACCGTTGTCATAATATGTCCAAAGTCTCCGTTGATGATTACTTCATCTGCTTCTACTTTCTGGCCGTTTTCTAATGTAAAGCCAGTCACCTTTTTATCTTGTAGCGTTAGTTTTTTAACACCATTATTTAAATAAATTTTCCCGCCTAATTCCTCCACTACTTTCGCCATAGCTTCCGTTAACTTATTGATACCGCCCTTAATATGGTATACGCCGTAAGCATGCTCAATGTATGATAAAATCGAGAACGCACCCGGACTTTCCCACGGTGACATCCCTAAGTATTTTGCTTGGAATGTAAACGATAGTTGTAAATCTTCATCTTTATAAAACTTCGCTAACGTATCTACAAGCGATTTGCCGATTTCAAGCTCCCCTAAAGCCTTGATGACTTTCGGATTCAATAAATCCGTCATGCGATTCATTGGTGCTTGTAATACCGGTGCTAAAATTTCGAGCTTCTTATTCGTCTGCTCCATATAGCGCTCATAGCTACCCTCGTTACCAGGATAAAGCTTATTAATTTGGCGAATCATTTCATCCGCATCTCGCGTCATGTTCATCTTCTTATCATGGAAAATAAGCTGATACATCGGATTTAGATCAATTAATTCCAGATAATCACGGATGTTTCGCCCTGTTAACTCAAAAATTTCCTCCGCAATATACAACATATTTAAAAAGGTTGGGCCCATATCAAATTTATAGTCGCCTAATTGAATTTGACTTGTACGTCCACCTACATATTCTTGTTTTTCATAAACCGATACATCATATCCTTTGTGTGCTAACAGCATTGCTACTGCTAGCCCGCCAGGACCTGCTCCAATTACTGCGATTTTTTTCATATGCTCGTCCTCTTCCTTTCAAAGAATGTACAAAACAGCAAAAAATTCAGTATTTTGTACAATCATAGTTATCTATAATAGTTAAAGTGTGACTGTAATAGTGGTTTATCCCACCTATTCCCTTCTTTTTCTCTAGTTATTTAAAGTTAAACTTAAAAACTATGTACAAACATTATACAAATTAAATTCATTTTGTACAACTATAAAATAAAAAAAGAGCAAACCGTTTTTAGGTTTGCTCTAAAGTAGATTATTCAAATTCATAAGAAATGGCTGATAACGCATAGAATGGTGCCGTTTCAGCTCGTAAAATACGTGGCCCTAGCGACATTGTTTGTGCACCAGCGTCAAGCATTGCCTCGGATTCTTGACGACTAATCCCACCTTCAGGACCGAAAATACATAAGATGTTTAATTGTTTTGATGAATCAAGCGCTTGTAGCTTTTGCTTAAAGCTTGTACGTTCCGCCAACTTCGCATCTTCTTCATCTGCAATGAACACTGCATCATAGTTGTTAAATGTTTGTACAAGCTGCTTAAAGCTAATTGGCTGTACGACTTGCGGAATATGTGTACGATGCGATTGTTCTGCTGCTTCTTGCGCAATTTTTTGCAAGCGCTCTTGATTTTTCTTTGCCTTTTTGTCGTCCCATTTCACAATCGAACGCTCTGCCGCAAAAGGAACAAGTGCATGCATCCCTAATTCTGTTGCCTTTTGAGCAATCAGTTCTAACTTATCGCCCTTTGGTAAACCACATGCAATCGCTACCTTTACGGGCATTTCAGGTGACGCAACCGTTCGTCCTGTTTTCTTTGCCGTCACATCCTGATCAATGTCAGTAATTTCGCAAATAAATGCGGTATTGTCATGGACAAGTATAATTTCGTCTCCAACTGCCATACGCATCACTTTACTAATGTGGCGTGCATTTTCGCCAGCAATGACAAATTCGTCTTGCACGTTGCTTTGTTCTACAAAATATCGTTGCATTTTTCTTCTCCTTTATCCCGCATGAACGTTGATACAAAAACAACAGCTGCTTTTATACAGCTGTTGCATGTTTTATGGTCGGCGAGAAATAATCGCTACCCAGTCTTCCATCATTAGTACTTCTTCAATCACAAAGCCTGAAGCTTCTAATGCTGCTTTTACATCGTCTTTTTTCGCACCGATAATACCAGATGTTACATAAAGGCCTCCTGGTTTTACGATTGAAAACGCGTCGTCTGTAAATGACATAATAATTTCAGCTAAAATGTTCGCCACCACAACATCTGCTGGCTCTTTTACTGTATCAAGTAAGTTACCATGGAATACTTCAACGATAGAGTCCATTTTGTTTAGCTCTACGTTTTCACGTGCTGCTGTAACGGCTACTTCGTCTAAGTCAAGTGCGTGTACGCTTTTCGCGCCAAGCATCGCTGCACCAATTGATAGTACACCTGAACCTGTACCCACATCAATTACTGTGTCGCCTGCTTTAATGACCTTTTCAAGCCCTTGTAAACACATAACTGTTGTTGGATGTGTGCCCGTACCAAACGCCATACCTGGATCCAGTTCGATAATTAACTCATCCGTTGAAACTGGCTGATAATCTTCCCATGTTGGTACAATTGTAAAACGCTCCGAAATTTTCACCGGGTGGTAATATTGCTTCCACGCTGTTGACCAGTCTTCCTCATCGATTTCACATAGTGTGAATAAGTTTTCACCGATATTAATATCAAAGTTCACTAGGTTTGCGACTGCAAGCTTAATTTCTTCGATTGTCTCCGATAAGAAGCTAGACGCTGATAAATACGCTTTTACAACGACACCTGTTTTTGGGAAATCTGCTGGGTCTAGTGCATAAATCTCACCAAACTTATCGATTCTTTCCTTATCTAATTCCTTTGAATCCTCAATAACGACACCACTTGCACCAGCTTCATGTAAAATGTTCGTCACTGCGTCAACTGCTTCATGCGTTGTTAAAATCGAAAGTTCTGTCCACGTCACTTGCAATCTCTCCTTTTAGTCACCTTTAATTTTCTTCTTAATTTTATCAAAAAGTGAGCTTCCTTGTTCTTCAGGAATGTCACCACTAATTTCTGCGAATTCACGTAATAATTGTTTTTGTTTTTCTGTTAATTTCGTTGGTGTTACCACTTTTACGATGACATATTGGTTCCCTAAGCCGTAGCCGTGAACGTTTTTAACACCTTTATCTTTCAAGCGGAATTGGGCGCCTGATTGTGTACCTGCTGGAATTTTCAGCTTCACTTTACCATGAATGGTTGGTACTTCAATTTCGTCACCTAATGATGCTTGTGGGAATGTTAAGTTTAACTCGTATATAATATCGTCGCCATCGCGCTCGAAGTATTCGTGCTTACGTACGGCGAATACAATATATAAGTCCCCTGCTGGACCGCCGTTTAAGCCGGCTTCTCCTTGACCCGCTACGCGAAGTTGTTGACCATCATCAACACCTGCTGGAATGGTAATTTTGATTTTTTTCTTTTTCGTTACGCTACCTGCACCGCGACAAGATGTACATTTATCAACGATGATTTTACCTTGTCCGCGACAGCTTGGACAAGAGCGCTTATTCATCATGCGGCCAAATGGTGTATCCACTGCTTGGTTGACTTGACCGGCCCCATTACATTGTGTACATGTTTGTGGCTGTGTCCCTGGTTTTGCACCAGAGCCGTGACATGTATCACATGTTTCTTCTTTTGGAATTTCAATCTCTGTTTCTTTCCCGAATACCGCTTCTTCAAACGTAATGTTCATACGGAATTGTAGGTCGTCACCCTTGCGTGGTGCGTTCGGATCTTGACGACGTCCGCTTCCACCGAAGAATGAACTGAAAATGTCCTCGAAGCCGCCGAAACCTCCACCGCCGCCTCCGAAGCCACCGCCGCCACCAAATCCGGCGTTTGGATCTTCATGTCCGAATTGATCATAGCGAGCACGTTTGTTATCGTCCGATAATACCTCATATGCTTCTGCTACTTCTTTGAACTTTTCCTCAGAGCCTGCATCTTTGTTTAAATCTGGGTGATATTGTTTTGATAATTTACGGTACGCTTTTTTAATTTCGTCTTTGCTGGCACCTTTACTAATGCCTAGCACTTCATAGTAATCGCGCTTACTCATGATTCACTCTCCGCTCTTTTTACATAACGTCTATTTTAACATGTTGAAAAAATGATGTATACCATTTGCTACATCATTATGCAAAGTTAAAAGCCAAAGCCGCAAGCGGTCTTTGGCTTTTTTGTTTGGCTTTTATAAATAATAAATCTTACTTGTCGTCTTTTACTTCTTCAAAGTCAGCGTCTACGATACCGTCGTCTTTTTTACCAGCGTCTTGTGCGCCTTCAAAGCCTTCAGCGCCGCCTTGTTGTGCTTGTGCAGCAGCTGCAGCTTGCTCGTATACTTTCATTACTAATGGCTGTAATACGCCTTCTAATTTTTCTTTCGCAGCTTTAATACCTTCTAATTCGCCCGCTTCTAAAGCAGCTTTTAGTTCATCACGTGCAGCTTCTACAGATTTCTTTTCGTCTTCTGTAATTTGCTCACCTAAGTCCGTGATTGTTTTATCCACTTGGAATACTAATTGGTCTGCTTCGTTACGTAAGTCCGCTTCTTCTTTACGTTTTGCATCCGCTTCAGCGTTAGCTTCAGCGTCTTGAACCATGCGTTCGATTTCTTCATCTGTTAAACCAGAATCAGATTGAATCACGATAGTTTGCTCTTTTTGTGTACCTAAGTCTTTCGCTTTAACTGATACGATACCATTCGCATCGATGTCGAATGTTACTTCGATTTGTGGAATACCACGTGGTGCTGGTGGAATATCAGATAATTGGAAGCGACCTAATGTTTTGTTGTCTGCTGCCATTGAACGTTCACCTTGTAATACGTGAATGTCTACTGCTGGTTGGTTATCTGCAGCTGTTGAGAACACTTGAGATTTAGATGTTGGGATCGTTGTGTTACGGTCGATTAATTTCGTCATAACGCCACCCATTGTTTCGATACCTAATGATAATGGTGTTACGTCTAATAATAATACGCCTTGTACGTCACCAGCTAATACGCCACCTTGTACAGCAGCACCCATTGCTACTACTTCGTCTGGGTTTACGCCTTTGTGTGGCTCGTGTCCAGTTGCTTTTTTGATTGCTTCTACTACTGCAGGAATACGAGTAGAACCACCAACTAAGATAACTTTATCTAATTCTGAAGCAGAAAGACCTGCATCTGATAATGCTTGACGTGTTGGTACGATTGTACGCTCTACTAAGTCACGTGTTAAATCATCAAATTTTGCACGAGATAATGAAACTTCTAAGTGAAGTGGACCTTCAGCACCTGCTGTGATGAATGGTAATGAAATTTGAGTTGATGTTACACCTGATAAGTCTTTTTTCGCTTTTTCAGCTGCATCTTTTAAACGTTGCATTGCCATTTTATCTTTTGATAAGTCGATTGTGTTTTCTTTTTTGAACTCTTCTACTAAGTAAGCGATGATTTTGTCGTCGAAGTCGTCACCACCAAGTTTGTTGTCACCTGCAGTTGCTAATACTTCGAATACGCCGTCAGCTAATTCAAGGATTGATACGTCGAATGTACCGCCACCTAAGTCGAATACTAAGATTTTTTGGTCAACGTCTTGTTGATCTAAACCGTAAGCTAACGCTGCTGCTGTTGGTTCGTTGATGATACGCTCTACTTCTAAACCAGCGATTTTACCAGCGTCTTTTGTTGCTTGACGTTGTGCATCGTTGAAGTAAGCAGGAACTGTAATAACGGCTTTCGTTACTTTTTCACCTAAGTAATCTTCCGCATAACCTTTTAAATATTGTAAAATCATTGCTGAAACTTCTTGTGGTGTGTAGTCTGTGCCATCTACAGATACTTTTTCGTTTGTACCCATTTTAGATTTGATTGAGATAATTGTATTTGGGTTTGTTACCGCTTGACGCTTCGCTACTTCACCAACTTGTTTTTCACCGTTTTTGAATGCTACTACAGATGGAGATGTACGGTTGCCTTCTGGATTTGGAATTACTTTTGGCTCGCCGCCTTCTAATACTGATACACAAGAGTTTGTTGTTCCTAAGTCAATACCGATAATTTTGCTCATAATTCGTTTTTCCTCCTATTATTCAAGTACATAATTTGTTTAATTTCGATTACTATTGAAGTGTTGCCATACTGTGGACTCAATATGGCAAGTCTATTACTCGTTTACTGAAACCATTGCTGGTCGTAATACGCGGTCTTTTAATTTATAACCTTTTTGAAGCTCACGTAGTACTGTGCCTGCCTCTTTTTCGCTATCTTGTTCTTGCATAACTGCCTGGTGGAAGTTTGGATCAAAGCTTTCGCCTTCTGCTGCAATGACTTCTAAGCCCTCTTTTTGAGTTGCTACTAGAAGTTGGTTGTATACCATTTCTACACCTTTGTATAATGAAGCCGCTTCTTCATTAGTTGTTTCTACTTGTAGGGCGCGGTTTAAATTATCTAACACAGGTAATAGCTCTGTTAATAAACTTTGTGCACGATACTTGGCTGCTGCTTCTAAATCTAAGCGATTGCGGCGCGCTAAGTTATCATAATCTGCACGTAAGCGTACGTAACGTGCTTCCTCGTCAGCTAATTTCGCTTCTAAGTCAGCCATTTTTAATTCGTTTTCATCTACAACAACTTCTTCTTTCATCTACAACAACTTCTTCTTCTACTACTTCTGCTTCTGTAGCTTCTACTGTTTCTTCCACAGTCTCTTGTTGTAATTCTTCTGTTGTCTTCGTTGTTTCCGTCACTTCTTTTCCTCCTCGGATTCACATCATTTTTTCTGATCGAAAAAGGCTTGTGATAAACCCGTGCGCATT
>SMEP01000103.1_pt1 | contig 17945 bp, 18 predicted proteins | sample 2456231 | NCBI WGS metagenome assembly SMEP01 (sample SAMN10132595, study PRJNA489261) | soil metagenome | isolation source: day1 control-silty clay loam soil ammended with raw manure from dairy cow... | place: USA | collected 2015-05-15
GAATATTTATTCCGGTGAGGGATGAGAGATAAAAAGAGCAGTGTGACAACCTATAAAAGTCTCTTGCAGCGGACAGTCTTGCTGAATATGAGCATTGGAAATTATAAACAACAAAAGGAAGGATACGACTATGTTATATACAATTGCATTGATACTTGTAGTGCTTTGGTTTTTGGGCTTGGTGTCGTCAGTCACCATCGGCGGATTTATTCACCTTCTACTTGTCATTGCCGTCATTATCGTCTTACTGCGAGTGATCAGCGGGCGTAAGCCCTTATGACCGTCAGGTGTTAATGGCGTAGATGCTTAATTTGTATGGTAACTGGCGGGATTACTGCCGGTTACCTTTAGCCAAACATCCGCAATGTGCATTAATTCCAGCTCTGTTCTATTCAGATACAGTTCAAAACGCTCAACTATCGAACAGATTTAATGAAGGTTCTAACTGCGATGGCTGCTCCAGTCCAAGCACTTAGGCTGCTGCATAGTGCTTCCCCATCAATACGCCTAGATCACATTCCCCGCGGCTGCCTAGCTGCTCTAGCGTTTGCTGTCGCTACTTATAAAAGGCTAAAACTTAAGTGTTTTTAGCTTTAACTATAGGTTTTACTCATGTTTGAGTCTTTTTCTGCCAAGCGAATGTGATGCTGCTGTGCTTATAGGCGCGCTGCTCACACTCTGTCGGCTTCAGCGTCTTAGATTTTGCTATATTCACATCCCTAATGGTTACAAGCGGTGATTGATCGGCTAGAGTGAACTCGGTGGTCAAAATATGAATCATCGTCCAGAAGGGGACCTGTATGGATAATAAAAATAATAAATCAAATCACGACCAACAGAGTAAAGGTTTGCATCAGCTCTATGCAGGCGATCCGATTAAAGCTGATAAGTTGCTGTGGAATCGCGAAACGGATAAATCGAGCCGACGCGGGTTTCTAAAGAAGAGTGGCTTGCTGGCGATGGCAACGGCCATTGGTGCCAGTATTCCTTTTTCAAAAAATATGCCTGCGGGTCTGATTCCAGCAGCTTTTGCGCAGTCAGACGAGCCTTTTGTTATATCAGGTAAAGAAGGCTTGGTGGTGCTTAACGACAGACCACTGAACGCGGAAACACCGCCGCATTTATTGGATGACAAGGTTACGCCAGCCAAACACATGTTTGTGCGCAACAATGGTTTGGTACCCGATAGTAAAGTATTAGATCCTGCCAGTTGGACCTTAGAGGTCGCTGGTGAGTCCTGTGTGACACCGACCACTTTCACTTTGGCTGAACTCAAATCACGCTTTAAGCATTACACCTATCAGTTGACCTTAGAGTGCGGCGGTAATGGTCGTAGCGAGTTTGCGCCTGCAGCCAGTGGTAATCAGTGGACGACAGGCGCTGTGGCATGCCCGACGTTTACCGGTGTGCGCTTGCGTGATGTACTGGATGCCTGTGGTATTAAAGACGATGCCGTCTATATTGGCTATTACGCAGCGGATGTACACCTCAGTGGCGATAGCAGTAAGCAGGCTATTTCCCGTGGTGTGCCGATGTCTAAGGCATTGGAAGACGAAACCCTGATTGCCTGGGCGATGAATGACGAAGATATTCCATTGCTAAACGGCTATCCACTGCGCTTGGTGTGTGGTGGCTGGCCAGCCTCTACCTCGGGTAAGTGGCTGAAGAAAATCGTCGTACGCGATAAAATTCATGACGGCAATAAAATGGCGTCGCCGGCTTACCACGTTCCCAAATATCCAGTGGCACCAGGGACGCAGGTGCCTGATGAAGATATGAAAATCATTGGCTCGATGCCGGTTCGATCGCTGATCACTTTTCCTAAAACCGGCATCACGCATAAGCTGGGTGAGCCTATGGCCGTACGCGGGCATGCTTGGGCTGGTGATCTTGCCGTAAGCGAGTTTTATGTGTCGATCGACTTTGGCATTACTTGGCAAAAAGCTGAGTTGCAAGCACCAGCGAATCGCTTGGCTTGGCAGCATTGGCACAGCGAACTGACGTTCCCAGAAAAAGGTTATTACGAAATATGGGCTAGAGCAGTCGATAGTGAAGGAAAATCACAGCCTATGGTTGTCGCCGGTTGGAACCCTAAAGGCTATTTAAACAATGCTTGCCACCGTATTGCGGTACAAATTGTTTAGGAGAGCACTATGGCACATCCGTTAGCTTTGAGTTTATTGGTGCTGGGGTTGTCGGTCACGCCCGTCTTGGCCGCAGAGCAAGACCCTAATACAGGCTTTATTATTGCCCCCGGTTGGGAGACGGTACGTAATAACTGTATTGCTTGTCACTCGGCTGCTTTGGTAACACAAAACAGTGGTAGCCGTGCGCATTGGTTATCGATGATCCGCTGGATGCAGGACACCCAAGGGCTATGGGTGTTGGACAATAATACCGAGAATACTATTTTGAAGTATTTAAGCAGCTACTACGGTCCTAAGGAAGACGCGCGTCGGCCAGCTTTACGCATCGATCAGCTGCCAGAAAATCCATACCGCCAAAGCAAATCTTAGGAGTTGTGGACTGATTATTGCAGCACTGTGTGGCGTCTTGATACATGAGCGAGAAATCAGTAAAAAGACGTTATAAACGCTGCAAAATATTTCTATCTACTGGCGTAACCTTTGTGCTTTACGTGATAAATTAAAGCCACATGCCTGCGCATATTTCATTAAAGTAGTCCACCTCGACTCACACGTTATGGCCGGAGATACTGATGGATTTGCTGCAAGGGTTATCACGTCCAGCTATTAACCAAAGATTTAAAGCCTGTGGGCACTGGGTTGATCCTGTCCTGGGTGGTGCCATGATTGTTTTAGGCATTAAAGTCATGGCAACGCAAGCGGGTTGATAAGCAGCACAGTCAGTCTAGAAAGCAGCTTGGCCATTCTGGTTTTACAGGGCAGGAGGCTAGGCTTGTCTTTTTACACAGGCTTTTCTGCCGCCTTAAACACTGGCAGCACCTCCACAGGATAATTTTTATTCTGATGACCTCGTGCAAAATATTGTGCCAAACGCAGATCAATCAGCTCTTGAAAGTAGTGTTCAAACACCTCTTGCAGTGGCTCGGCAACGCTGAAATTCAGCGCAAAGGTATCGCCGTGCTCAATAAACCAGGCTTGGCTGCTGGTCGTATCTTGCTTGCATGAAAAATGAATAGGATTTTTGCGCCAATAGGTTAACCAAACCTTGCTATCGGCGGCAACGCTTTGCATCGATGCAGGTAATTCTTTGCGCATATCATCTGGGCGGTGTTGCAGTAACTGATGGCTGAGTTGCGCCAGTTGCGCGGTATTAACAGCGCCACGCACACCACTCAACTCAATAAAGGCTTGATACAAAAAGCCCTTAAAGCTTTTGGTCATATTGGTTGTTTCAACACCTTTTAGGAAAAACTCGCCGTGCGCAGCCAGCAGTTGTTGCAGTTGCGGGTCACTTTCTTGTGTGGCAATTAAATCGAGCCAGCTCCCTGTTTGTTTGCGCATTTTTGGTAATGCATAACCGGCATGAAAAAACTCAGTCGCGGTGGGGCGGTGACCCAGTTCATCGCGCAGTTGCTGGTAATCCTCAGCGGCGCTTTTGCCAATCTGGCGTGCCAGTTTTTCCCAAAACTGAATCAGCTCAGGGGCGTAATTGATAAAGCAGCCTTTGGCGAGGGTGATGGGTGCTTGCTGGCGCAGTGTCTTAAGCAGCGATGAGCGGTTTTGTTCGGCGAGTAGCGCTGCTGGGCTGTTTAAAAAGGATTGGTGATTGCCTAAAAAATCCAGCACCACCAGATGGGTTTTTTGTGTGCTTTCCGACAGCCGTAAGCCACGACCCAGTTGCTGTAAAAAGATGATTTTAGATTCAGTCGGGCGCAGCATCAGTACGGTATCGAGGGCGGGTAAGTCGGTGCCTTCATTAAACATATCTACCGAGAAAATCACATCGAGTTGGCCTGCGGCTAACTGTTGTAAGCCTTGATGACGCGTCAAGCGTGAGCCAGCATAGACCGCGCCAGCACGCACGCCCTGTTGCTGAAAGTACTGGCTCATAAAATCGGCATGTTTTTGTGAAATACAAAAGCCGAGCGTACAGGTTTGCTTGTGTTTGCACCAATTGTGATAAATATGCTTGGCGCGCTGTTGGGTGGCGAATGCAGACTCCATTAGAGTGGGATCAAAACGCCCGCTGCGCCATGGGATCTCTTGATAATTCACAAAGGCGTCATAAATACCGTAATAGTGAATCGGTGCGAGCAGTTTCTCGTTAATGCCGTGCACTAAGTTGCGCTCAAACACTAGGTTGTTATCACACAGCGTCAGAATATCCGCTTGGTCGGTACGTTCTGGCGTGGCGGTGAGTCCCAATAAAAACTGCGGGTTAAAGTGCTTTAACAGACTTTTATAACTGGGTGCGCTGGCGTGGTGAAACTCATCAACCACGATGTAATCAAACTGCTCGCTGGCAAAGTGTTGCAAGGCTTCAGGTTTGCTCAGGCTTTGTACGGAAGCGAAAATAAAGTCTGCATCATGTTGTTTTGTCGTGCCTTGATATAAGCCGGTACGCGCATTGTGATGCACGCGAGTAAACACCGCTTGTGCTTGTAGGAGGATTTCTTCGCGATGGGCGACAAAGAGCACGCGTTTGGCATTCATTTGCAATGCGTCAAAAGCCGCTAACCACGTTTTGCCCATGCCAGTGGCGAGTACCACTAAGCCGCGTGTAAAGCCTTCACAACGCGTATTGAGTAAGGCTTCGAGGGCTTCGATTTGCACGCTGTTGGGGCTGGGTTGCTCAAAGTCTTCATCGATAAAACCCGTGATGTGTTTAAGCAAAGGAATACTGCTTTGGCGGCGCGCGCTGTAATGCTCAATCCAATCGGCAGTTAAGCCAATACAGCTTGGATCCTTTAATAAGTGAGTAAAGGCGGCGCGAATGCTATTAAATTCGCGCGCCGCATCGGAGTCGTGCGGCGGCTGCCAATCGTGCCGCCATGACCATTCGTAGGCATGGGTTAAGGCGGCGCGGCTGATATTGTTTGAGCCAATAAATGCACAGCCCTTGGCTATTTGCTCGTCTTTGCTTTGGGTGAAAATATAGGTTTTTAAATGAAAACTGGTGTTGCCTTTGCATGCGAAGATATGAATATCTGCACCGCGTTCCGCCAGCAGCAGTAACTCACGTAAGGCGCGCGGGTGGGTGATGTCTAAGTAATCTGAAGTGAGCAGACGTATGCTTGCGCCACTGCTTAAGGCTTCGAGTAAGGCATCAAACAGCAACTCTAAACCGGACGGCTGAATAAAAGACACCGCAATTTCAATCTCACTGGCGTGATAAATGGCTTGCAGCAGCTTAGGTAATAAAGGGTCGTGCTGGGTGCCGGTGGTCAGGCGCGGGCTGTTGACTAGCATATTGATTCACTACTTAGAAATCAAAGAGGATGTGCATGAGCTTTGGCAAGCTATACATATGTATAGCCCGCGCAAAGGTTTAAGTGCCTATTGTACGTTAAAACAGGGCGAAATCAGCTCAACTCTGGTGCCGCACCTTGCATCCTTCGCGCAAACCAGTACAATACGCCCACACTAAATCTTGGTGTACGCGTTATGGCGACCCTGCCGGTCCCCTCGCAACGATTAGCCGTCAACCTGGTCAGGCCCGGAAGGGAGCAGCCATAGCGGTGACATTGTGTGCCGGGGTGTGGCTGGCAGTGGTTGCCACCTAAATTTCTTGATTCGCTGCATATCCCCTCAAAAAACTAAATAAAGCCCATCCCAACCCTGTGTTGCGGGTGCATTTTTTGCTGTGCTCCGTTAGCATGGAGTTCTGTTTTCTTGCTGGTCTTCGGTTGCTATGAGTTATCAGGTTTTAGCCCGCAAATGGCGTCCCCGCTCATTTCGTGAAATGGTGGGCCAAACCCACGTTTTAAAAGCTTTGATCAATGCTCTTGATCATCAGCGCTTGCACCATGCCTATTTATTTACTGGTACTCGGGGTGTGGGTAAAACCACCATTGCGCGGATTATGGCTAAGTGCCTAAACTGTGAGCAGGGCATCAGCTCGACACCTTGCGGTGTTTGTTCGGTGTGTACTGAGATCGACGAAGGGCGCTTTATTGATCTGATTGAAGTGGATGCGGCGAGTAAAACCAAGGTCGAAGACACCCGCGAGATGCTGGATAATGTGCAATATATGCCGACCCGTGGGCGCTATAAAGTCTATCTGATTGACGAAGTGCATATGCTCTCAACCAGTTCCTTTAACGCCTTGTTGAAGACCCTAGAAGAGCCACCGCCGTACGTTAAGTTTATTCTGGCCACCACTGATCCGCAAAAATTACCCGCGACGGTGTTGTCGCGCTGTTTGCAGTTCTCGTTAAAAAATATACCGCCTGAGCCCATTGTTGGGCATTTGCAACATGTCTTAAGTAGCGAAAACATCCCCTTTGAAGATGATGCGCTGTGGCTGCTAGGGCGTGCCGCCGATGGCTCCATGCGTGATGCCATGAGTCTCACCGATCAAGCGGTCTCCTTTGGTGATGGTCGTGTGTTTGCCGACGATGTGCGTGCCATGTTGGGCACCTTAGATCAGGGGCAGATTTATGGTGTGCTTAAAGCCTTGATTGAGGGCGATGCCCGTGGCGCTTTAAGTGCGGTGGCGCATTTGGCCGAGCATGGCCCGGATTGGGCGGGTGTTTTGGCAGAGATCCTCAATGCTTTGCACCGTATTGCGATTGCCCAGCTGATGCCTGATGCCATCGATAATGGCCAGGGCGATCGCGAGCAAGTGCTGGAATTGGCTGCGCTGTTGCCGCCAGAGGATGTGCAGTTTTACTATCAGTTGGGTTTGATTGGCCGCCGCGATTTACCGCTGGCACCGGATCCCCGTGATGGTTTTGAAATGGTTCTGCTGCGCATGTTGGCGTTCCGTCCGGCCAGTTTGCCGGGGACGCCGCCCAGTACGCGATTAATTCAGTCCGCGCCGCTTGCGTCAGCGCCGGCGACTGAGTCTGCCCGCTCGATCGAGCCTGTGGCTTCCGCCACGGGATCAAGTGCTACTGGATCTGCGCCTGAACTTCGCAGTCAAGAGCCGGCCCAGTCGGCTGCAACTGCAACTGCAACTGCAACTGCACCTGCCCAGCCTAGCGCAGTGGAACATATCCATGCGCCGTGGGAAGAGCCGCTTGATACCCAAGCGGCTAGGGCCACGCCGTTGGCAGCTCAGTCTACTCCTGAGCCGCAGTCCGTGGCTGCGCAGGCTGAGACCACAGTGCAGCCTGACGTAGCGCTAAGTCATCCTGTGGATGAACAATCCGCACCTAATTATGACGAGGATTACGGTCAGGCGTTTGCTGCTGAAGGGGATGACGATGACGCTTATTTGAATACCAGTAATTTTCAGGATTACGCGGATCTGTCCGCTGTCAGCAGCCATGATGCCGCGCCGATGCAAAGCAGTGGCGGTGCAGATGATTTACAGGCGCATATTCCCCCAGCTACCGGGCTTGCCGCTGAGTGGCAAGCGTTATTTTTGCAATTGAACTTGGCTGGTATGACCCATAGTATTGCCGCTAATACCTTGCTAATTGAGAAAAAAGCCGATACATGGCTGATGCACCTTGACCCAAACCACAGTGCCTTATTTAATAAAACCCAGCTGCAGCGTATCAATGACGCGATTAATGCACAGCTGGCGGCGCCCATCGAATTGCAGATAGAATTGCACGCGCCCCGTGAAGAAACCCCCGCCTTGGCCTTGTTACGTCAACAAGCCAAGCGTCAACAAGAAGCAGAAGCTTCAATCTATTCTGACCCTATAGTTTTACAGCTGATGGATACATTTGGCGCTATAATCAGTAATAACAGTATTGAACCCATAGACTCGGTAATGTAAGGAATTTCGTATGAAAGGTGGTATGGCTGGCCTGATGAAACAGGCGCAACAAATGCAAGAAAAAATGCAAAAAGCCCAAGAAGAATTGGCCAATGCTGAAGTGACCGGTCAATCCGGCGCTGGCTTAGTCAGTATCGTGATGACTGGTCGCCATGATGTGCGTCGTGTCAGCATTGATGACAGCTTGTTGCAGGAAGAGAAAGAAATTCTCGAAGACTTAATTGCTGCGGCAGTCAATGATGCCGTGCGCAAAATTGAGCAAACCAGCCAAGAAAGTATGGCCGGTATGAGCGCTGGTATGCAGTTACCACCAGGCTTTAAAATGCCGTTCTAGGTTTTATCCAACCAGCAGGGCGTTTGTGTGCTCTGCTGGTTGCTTGCATGCGGTGTTGCTGCATCAGCGCATCAGTTACAGTCTCTATTCCATCTTCTTCAAGTGTTCTGAGCCCCCATGTCGTTTAGTCCTTTAATACGTCAATTAATTGATGCCTTTCGTGTCTTGCCAGGTGTTGGGCAAAAAACTGCTCAGCGTATGGCATTACAACTGCTGGAGCGTGATCGCAGTGGTGGCCAACGCTTAGCTCAAGCTTTAACCCAAGCCATGCAAGGCGTGGGCTATTGCCGTGAGTGCCGCAGCTTAAGTGAAGAGGATCTCTGTCATTTGTGCAGTGATCAGCGCCGTGATGAGAGCTTGCTGTGTATTGTGCAGGGGCCGATGGATGTGTATGCGGTTGAGCAAACTGGTTATCGTGGTCGCTACTTTGTCTTAAAAGGGCATTTATCGCCTTTAGATGGCTTAGGTCCTGAACATATCGGTATTCCTGAGTTGATTAGCCGAATTAATCAGGGCCGCTTTAATGAAGTAATTCTAGCTACCAATCCCACGGTGGAAGGTGAGGCCACAGCGCACTATATCGCGCAAATATTGGCCGATAAGTCATTGCTTATCTCGCGTTTAGCCCATGGCATGCCGCTCGGTGGCGAGTTGGAGATGGTCGACGGAGGCACCCTCAGTCATGCCTTTGCTGGGCGCCGACCAATGCAATTCTAAATTTTCTCTGAAACAAGCTGCTGAACTGAACGATAATTATACAGTCTTCGCTGTGCAGTACTGCAGTTCAGTGTTGCTGGTTATAATTAAGACTATTTTAATGTATCTATATAAATTATACTTATATATAAAGTTGCCTTTGTAGGTGCAGGCATGCCTTCAAAGCACAGCTGTGTGTCATTTAGATAAAGAGGTTCTGATGTCAAATAAGATTTTAACGCCGCAGGCTGCACAAGAATTATTGGCACAAGGTGCGGTATTGGTTGATATCCGCGGCGCTGATGAATATGCACGTGAGCATATTGCCGATGCCAAACATATACCTATGGAGCAATTAAACCGCCAGGGTATGCCCACTAATGAAGCCAATGCGGTGATCTTTCATTGCCGTTCGGGGAATCGTACAGTGGTCAATGCAGGCGTGTTGGATAACTGTGCCACCTGTGACGTCTATATTCTAGAGGGCGGACTGGATGGTTGGAAAAAAGCCGGCTTGCCAGTGGTGACTGACGCAACACAACCTTTAGAACTGCAGCGCCAAGTACAAATTGGTGCGGGTTTTATCATTGTTTTGGGCGTGATTTTGGGCAGCACTGTGGCCCCTGCTTGGTATGCCTTGTCCGGTTTTGTCGGCGCGGGCTTGATTATGGCGGGTGTCACAGGTTTCTGTGGTTTGGCGCGTATATTGATGAAAATGCCATGGAATAAAAAAGCCATCGCTTAAGTGGCAGCGCATGAACACTTTTAACAGGCAAGCCCTTCTCCGGCTTGCCTTTTTTATTGGCCCCAGTCTGGCCTATGCGTGGTGATCTGTGCTTGCGTTAAGGTGAGAGGCGCTGGCTATCGTATTTTAGCGCTGGCTGATGAGCTTGCAGTGTGCAGCGATTCGCGCCATGTTCATTGACTCAGTTGCAGAATTTTTGCTGCGCTTATAAAGCCAAGGCGACTAAGAGTATGGTTTCTTGAAACTCGACGGCAGCGCCGAGGGTGTCGCCAGTATAGCCACCCAGTCGTTTCTTCAGTGCGGCACGGTAAGCCACGAGTAGGCCCAACCAAACCAAGAGCATCATCAGGGTTTTTTCTCGCAGCAAAGGCACCGCAAACAGGGTCAAAAGCACCGTCATGATCACGACTTTAGTTTTTGTAGCGGCACTTTGCGTCGCAGTGACCATGCCGTGTTGGCGAACATAATCAGTGCTTGCCATTAAGCCAATAATGCCGGTTCGAGCCAGCATAGGAATCAGCAGCAGACCGCCCAGTAGTAAGCCAATATTGTCTTGCGCTTGTGCCAATAAGGCAGTGATAGCCGCAAATTTTACCAGCAACACCACCAGCATCGCGGCAACAGCCATGGCACCGACCCGCGGGTCCTTCATGATGTCTAAGGTGCGCTGATGATCGCCGAGACCGCCCACCCAAGCGTCGGCAGTATCCGCCACCCCGTCCAAGTGCATTGCCCCAGTCAAGTAGACCCAAAGTGCCAAAACCAGCGCGCCAACTAAGAAGACCGAGGCCTGTGGGTTGTAGTAGAAGCACAAAGTGACCAAACCGACTAGAAACAGACCAAGAATGGCACCCACGAGCGGATAAAACCACATGGCGGCCTGCTGTACCTCTGGATCAAGGCGCTTTAAATAAGGCCCAGGCAGGCGGCTTAAAAAGGTCAGGGCAAACCAAAAACCCCAGTAATAGGTGCTCATAATTCTCTGCCATCCATGCTTTCTAAACTGATCCATTGTTGTGCCTGGCCTTCATAGTCCACATCAATGATTTTAAAACTCATTACCGCGGCATAGGGCAGGCTGAGCTTATTGATCGCATTGGGTGTCAGCTCAAGTAAGTGCTGGGCCAGCATGCGTATTACGCCGCCGTGGGTGACCATCAGCACCCGTTGGCCTTGATAGTCGCTTAAGGCTTGCTGCCAAGCCAAGACACTGCGCTGTTGCAGTGCCTGAGTGGGTTCGCCTTGCGGGGCACAGAAGTTCATCGGGTCTTGCCACATGTGGCTGATATTGTGTTCAGCCATGACTTGAGCCACGGCTTTATTTTCCCAGTCGCCAAAATGAATTTCACTTAAGTTAGGCTCAATATGCAAAGGAATCGCCTCGGCTGCGGCCAGTAATTCAGCGGATTGCTTACAGCGTAATAAGGGTGAACTCACCACTTGCTGCCAGCGTCGGCCCAAGCTTTGCGTGCGTTGTTGAAATTGCTCCAGGCCGCGCTCGGTTAAACAGTGGTCAGTCTGGCCACGAAAGACCTTGCCACCGACTGGCTCGCCATGACGAATCAGATCAATATAGGTGGTGATCATTGGCTTTTACCGGCCACTGCCGCTTGGGCAAAGGTCGCCATATGATTATGGATCACCAGTGCCTGCTGGACTGTGGCAAAGGCCACTGCCGCACCAGAGCCTTCACCTAAGCGCATGCCTAAATTGAGTATGGGCTTGGCTGCTAAGGCGTTTAATAGGATGCCGTGCCCATGCTCAGCAGACTGGTGGGCAAAGAGTAACCATGGCCGCGCACTCGGGTTGAGCTGCACTGCCAGCAATGCCGCCGCGCTAGTAATAAAGCCATCGACCAAGCAGGGGATACCCAGCTGGCTGGCGCGAATATAAGCGCCAGTAATAGCGGCAATCTCTAAGCCGCCCACTTGCTCTAAAATGCCTAAGTGCGAGTTGATCAAAGGTTGAGCGCGCGCAACGCTGGCGCTTAAGATGGCTTTTTTATGGGCCAAGGCATCGCCTTCCACGCCCGTACCGGGACCGGTCAGGCTGCTGACGTCTTGGCCTAAGAGCAAGGCGCTTAAACAGCTGGCGGCTGATGTGTTGCCAATGCCCATTTCGCCTAACATTAAAAAGTCACAGCCTTGCTGGTGTACACGTTCGACTTGTGCTTTACCCAGGTTTAACGCCAAGACACTTTGCTCGGCGCTCATGGCTGCTTGCTGCGAGAAATCCTGAGTACCGGCCATAATCGGTTGATGAATAATATGGGCTAAATGCGCACAGGGATTGGCCGTGCCACAGTTAATGACGCTGAGTTCGATGCCTTGTTGCTTGCACAGGGTCGCCACAGCTGCGCCGCCATTGACAAAATTAGACAGCATGGCAATGGTCACTGATTGTGGAAAGGCTGAGACCCCTTGCGCAACAATGCCGTGATCACCGGCAAAAATCAGCATATGTGGCTGCTGAATCTGTGGCTTGGCGCTGTTTTGCATGGCTGCTAAATCAATCGCCAAGGTTTCTAACAGGCCTAAAGAGCCTTGGGGTTTAGTCAGTTGGTTTTGATGCGCTTGCGCCGCTTGGCGGGCGGACTCTGACGGCGCTGTGGCGGCGTCGAACCACCATTTAATCTGGGTCATGGTTTTGCCTAATGCTCTGCTGGGGCGAGTTAGTGGGTGGTTGCTGTATTGCGCTCTTGCACTAACACCCAAGGTGATACCACAACAGCCCACAGCTCTGGATCGCGCTGCTGATAATCCAAGGCTTGCGCATCGCTTAAATTGTGCAGGGATTTTTGTTGCATCAGAGCGCTTACACGCTTCTTGTCGTCATTGATAATGTGTTGCGCAACGGTTACTAAATCTTGATCACTGGCGACCCAAAGCACCATGCCTTTAGCAAATAACGGCATCAGTTCATCCCAGCCAATCTGCGCTGTTGCGCCAAGAAGTTGTGCATATAAGTCACTGATTTCGTTCGACATGTTTTTTCTCGCGGTAAAAGTGGGCATGATAGCCTGAGTTGCACTATCCCCCAAGGGGCAATCCTCGAGAGCTCAGCGAATTGGAGCGTTTTATGCAAAGATCATTACCGCGTTTAGCCTTTGCTGGAATCGGCCTAATGGGCCTCCCCATGTGTCAGCGCTTGTTGGCCGCAGGCTATCCTTTAGTGGTTTGGAATCGTAACCCTGACAAGTGCACGCCGCTGCTGGCGCTGGGTGCGCAGCAGGTGCAAACGCCTGCTGAATTGTGCGCGCAGGCGGATATTATTCTATTGTGTTTGGCCGATACCAATGCGGTGGCTGAAGTGGTGTTTGCTGAGCAGGGGGTTGCTAAAGCCCTTACAGAGCAACAGATTCTGGTGGATTTGTCCAGCATTGAGCCTGCTGCGACGCGTGCGATGGCGCAGAGGCTATTGACTGAGCAGGGCGCGCAGTGGCTGGATGTACCTGTGTCAGGTGGTGTGGGCGGCGCTGACGCGGGTACTTTGGCGATGATGGCGGGTGGCGATGCACAGGCCTTGGCCAAAGTCAGGCCCGTCTTAGAGCACTTAGGTCAGCGTATGACCCATATGGGCGCTGTAGGTTCTGGGCAGGTAGCTAAAGTCTGCAATCAAATGCTGGTGGCTTGTAATGCCATAGTGATTGCTGAAGTCGTGGCCTTGGCTGAGCGCGCAGGGGTGGATGCCGCGCTTTTAGCGCCGGCGTTAGCGGGCGGTTTTGCCGACTCTAAGCCCTTGCAAATTCTGGCCCCGCAAATGGCTGCGCGTGAGTTTGAACCGGTGAAGTGGCATGTACGTACCTTGCTTAAGGATTTAGATATGGCAGTGCAGCTTTCACAACAACATACGTCAGCCACGCCGATGAGTGGTTTAGCCGCGCAGTTGATGCGCGCACATGCTGCACAAGGGCATTTGGCCAATGATCCGGCGACGTTAATTAAACTTTATAGTGGAGACCATTAATGGATATCGTGGCCAATTTATCCATGCTCTTTACCGAATTGCCGCTGCTGCAACGTGTCCGCGCGGCGGCGGCGGCAGGGTTTACTGCCGTGGAAATTCAGTTTCCTTATGAAGTGCCGGCTATCCAGCTCAAAGAGGAATTACAGCGTTGCGCTATGCCCTTGGCGTTAATCAATCTGCCTGCCGGTGATTTAATCCAGGGTGGGGATGGTATTGCCTGTCATCCTAAACGCCGCGAGCAGTTTGCCAATGCCTTAGATGAAGCGCTCAGCTATGCCTTAATGGTGCGTCCACGCATGGTGAACGTGCTGGCTGGGCGTTTGCCGGAGGGTGTCTCGCGTGGACGTGCGGTGGCGACGCTGGCAGCCAATCTGCGTGACGCGGCGCAAGCCTTTGATCGACTGCAGATTAAGCTGCTCTGTGAAGCAATTAATCCGCTTGATATGCCGGGCTTTTTAATCTGTACCCCGCAACATTTATACGATTTGTTAACTGAAGTGCGCCATCCGAACTGTTTTGCCCAGTTGGATGTGTATCATATGGCGCGCCAAGGTATCACCACTGAGCAAGCGCTGGCCGTATTGGGCGATAAGGTGGCCCATGTGCAGTTTGCCGATTGTCCAGGGCGCGCTGAGCCTGGGACGGGCGCGGTGGATTTTCAGGCGATGCTTCAGGCGCTGACACAGGTGGGTTATCAGGGGGCTTTTGCAGCTGAGTATCGGCCTCGAGGGGCAACCTCGGACAGCTTGAATTGGATGCACAAAGCCCCTTTTGTTTAGCTGATTAAAGGCATGCTTCGGCTTGGCGCTGATCAGTCAGGGCTGTGTAAGAGGGTTGAGGTTGAAACTGATGTATTGGGCGAATCTGCCCACTGATTCATTAACACGATAGAGTGAGTTTTATGCTGCAGCAAGCGCATCAATCCAAGCAGGCCGAAAATGCTTGGCACATCTTGTTTTTACTGTTTTTAGCCAATGTTTTTAACTACTTTGACCGTGTTGTGCCGAGCATTGTGATGGAGCCGATTCGTTTGGAGTGGAGCTTAAGCGATTTCCAAATCGGCATGCTAGGTACGGTGTTTACCCTTGTCTATGCCATTACTGGGATACCTTTGGCGCGTATGGCCGATACGGGCTCACGTAAGAAAATTATGGGCTGGGGCTTGCTGGTGTGGAGTGCTTTAACCGCAGTCAATGGTGTGGTGCAAGGCTTTTGGGGCTTTTTATTGGCACGTATGGGCGTGGGGATTGGTGAGGCCAGTTATGGGCCAGCGGCCAACTCGCTGATTGGCGATTTATTTCCAGCGCATCGCCGTGCGCGGGCCATGGGCATCTTTATGCTGGGCTTGCCATTGGGTTTACTGCTGGCATTTTTCACTACCGGGGCCATTGTTGAGGCTTTTGACAGCTGGCGCGCGCCCTTTTTTATTGCGGCAGTGCCTGGGGTTATCTTAGCCCTCTTTGTTTTTATGATTCGTGAGCCACAGCGCGGCGCAGCGGAAGTGGTGGCGATAACCAGCGTACCGATTCGTCAGCCGATTCGGCGCATTTTAGCGACGCCAACCATGTGGTGGCTGACCTTGGCAGGGCTCTGTTACAACTTTGCCACCTATGCTAATACCTCTTTTATGGTGCCGATGTTGCAGCGTTACTTTGGCTTAGAGCTGAGTCAAGCGGCGATGTCAGTGGGAGTGATTGTTGGCGTGACCGGCCTATTTGCTTTGCCCTTGGGTGGCTGGATTGCTGATCGCTTACATGTGCGTATGGCTAATGGCCGTTTGCTCTTTGGTGGGATCAGTTTATTGCTCACCAGCCTGTGTACCGGTGTTGCTTTAGCCGCAGGCGAAATTGATGTGGCGCTTTTTGTTGGCTTGTTTGCCGTCGGTTGGGTGTTTGCCTATAACTTTTACACCTGCGTGTATACTGCAGTACAAGATGTGGTGGAGCCGCGCTTAAGGGCCACAGCTATGGCCTTGTTTTTTGCCGGTTTGTATTTGTTGGGTGGTGGCTTAGGCCCATTGATCGTTGGCGGTTTATCGGATTATTTGGCTCAGCAAGCGATGTTGGCGGCGGGTGCGACTGAGGTCAGTGAAGCCTTTCGCGCGATAGGTTTGCACAGCGCGCTGTATTTAGTGCCGGTGGCCATGGGCTTAACCGGTGTATTTTTGCTGATTGCCATGCGTACCTTTAGACAAGATGCGCAGAAAATGATGCAGTCAGCGCGATAATGAGGAGTAAGTAATGATGCTGCAGAAAATTGAAACTGCATTAGCAGCGTTGCAGCCTGAGGTATTGCAGGTTGAAGATGAAAGCTATATGCACAGCCGTGGTAAAGAAAGTCACTTTAAAGTGGTGCTGGTCAGTGCTGCATTTGATGGTGTGCGTAAAGTGCAGCGCCATCAAAAGGTCTATGCGGCGCTGGGCGATTTAATGCAGCAATTTCATGCCTTAGCCTTGCATACTTTCAGTCCTGATGAGTGGCAAGCAGAGCAAGCTATTCCTGATTCTCCGCACTGCCGTGGTGGCAGTCTGCACGATAAGTAAGCGCTTCAACTCAGCCTATTGCTGCCAATAAAAAACGGCCAGCCCCTAAATTTAGGGTGCTGGCCGTTTGCTTTAATGCAGACCGTTTTAGGCTTTAGCTAAAATATCCCGCAGTACGTACGGCAGAATCCCGCCGTGACGGTAGTACTCAACTTCAATCGGCGTGTCGATACGAGATAACACAGGCACCTTATCAACGCTGCCATCCTTGCGGGTGATGGCTAAGGTGAACTGCTGGCGCGGTTGCATACTGCTGTCCACACCAAGAATGCTGAAGGTTTCCTCGCCTGTGATATTCAGCGAGCTGTAGGACGCACCATCAACAAACTGCAGCGGTAAGACGCCCATGCCAACGAGGTTGGAACGGTGAATACGCTCATACGACTGCGCAATAACCGCTCCGACACCCAGTAACAGAGTGCCTTTTGCCGCCCAGTCACGACTTGAACCGGTACCGTATTCTTCGCCAGCAAAAATAATGGTTGGTGTGCCGCGCTGCATATATTCCATCGCTGCGTCATACACTGCGACTTGCTTACCATCGAGCAAGGTAAAGCCACCTTCAATGCGTGAGCCATCTTCGGTGGGCGGTAGCATCAGGTTCTTTACTCGTACGTTGGCAAAGGTGCCGCGAATCATGACATCGTGATTACCGCGGCGTGAACCATAGGTATTGAAATCTGATTGCTGTACGTCATGGCTGATCAGATATTGCCCCGCAGGTGAGTCGCTACTGAATGAGCCCGCAGGGGAGATGTGATCAGTGGTGACCGAATTGCCTAGAAGCATGAGTGCGCGAGCATCAGTGATTGGCGCGACCGCTTTGGGCTGCATGGTAAAGTCAGAGAAGAACGGCGGCTTGGCAATATAGGTGGATTTTGGCCAGTCGTAGACCAAACCCTTAGCGCTTTCAATATCGGTCCAGAGTTTATTGTCTTTACTGAAGTCGCTGTATTTGTCGCGGAATACCGCAGGGTTCATCGCTTTGCCGAGTAAGGCTTGGATCTCGCTATTGGTCGGCCAGAGGTCTTTCAAGTAAACCGGCTTGCCGTCTTTACTGGTGCCTAACGGATCTTTATCAAGATTGATATTGACGGTGCCAGCCAAAGCAAAGGCCACGACTAAGGGCGGTGAGGCTAAGAAGTTAGCACGGATATTTGGATGAATACGCGCTTCAAAGTTGCGGTTACCTGAAAGTACCGCCGCTGCGACAATGTCGTTTTCAACAATAGACTGGTTGTACTCTGGTCGTAAATCACCGGCGTTACCGATACAGGTGGTGCAACCAAAAGCGGTGACACCAAAACCTAAGGTTTCAAGACTACCGAGCAGACCCGCTGCTTCAAGGTACTCAGGAACGACCCGAGAGCCTGGAGCCAATGATGTTTTTACTCGCGGATGCACGCTCAGACCCAGCGCCACCGCTTTTTTCGCCAACAATCCAGCCGCCAGCAATACGCTAGGGTTGGAGGTGTTGGTGCAGGAGGTAATAGCGGCAATCAATACATCGCCGTGGCCTAGGTCGATGCTGCTCGGCGTGGTGCAGTGCTCGCCACTGTCTCCAACTGGAGTTTCTAAGCAGTTATCAATCATCCCCACTTCTTGGCGAGCCATTGGACGCTGAGGCTGAGGCGAGTCATTATTGACAACAGGGATAAGTGGGCAGCTAGTGCTATAGCGTTTGTCCAACTCCGAAGCGTCTTTGTTAAAGCCGCCGCTGGCAATGCTCTCACTAAATAACGAAGTAAAACTGTCATGCATATTCGGTAACGCAATACGGTCT
>SMEP01000104.1_pt1 | contig 17899 bp, 14 predicted proteins | sample 2456231 | NCBI WGS metagenome assembly SMEP01 (sample SAMN10132595, study PRJNA489261) | soil metagenome | isolation source: day1 control-silty clay loam soil ammended with raw manure from dairy cow... | place: USA | collected 2015-05-15
GGCGATCAAGTTAAATTAAAAGGTACAGGCTATATTGCAACGAAAAACTATCCATACTCGAATAGAGCTTCAGCTGAAACGTTTAATTATTTTGTGAATGATCAAAAAGTATTAACACTGGATAATGTAGCACCGAAAAAGATGACAATGCTTGAATTTGATACAGGAACAATTAAGGATGGCATTATTAATTACACGCAAATAAATTCTCACAAAAATAGAGGTAGCTATATCATTGAAACAGATATCAATGTGTATCTACCTATCGCAGAGGATTCAGTGTTTAGTGTGCCAAACAAAAAGGAACTAATGAAAAATTTAGTGCCAGTCGCTCCAAATTATACGACAGATGCTAATTATTACAGCTTTGATAAGCACTATTTAGTAGATGGAAGAAGTAGTACCTTTAAGTTTTCTGTGTTTAATGAAGGCATTGAAAGTGGTAAGGCGCCAGTAGAGCTTTATATTGATGATGTACTTTATTATAGTGAAATGCATGATTTTGCAATTGGTGAGAAAAAGGAAATTACAGTTGAAAATGTTCGTTTAACAGCCAAAAAAATGAATGTAAAGGTTATTGTTAACGGCGAGCAAGTGGCCTTTGAAAGTAACTATAAAGATAATAGTAAGAGCATAAATTATTCAGTTTTAGAAAATGATCATACAGGGCCTGAAGTAAAATTACTTTCACCAACAACGGATACGGAAGGGAAAGTGGTCCAATTTGAACTAAAGGACCCATTAGCAATTGAAAAGGCTACAGTGACGATTGACGGCGTACAATATGAGCCTAAAAAAAATGGTGACCGCTATAGCGTTTATTTAGAAAAGCCATTATCAAAAGGAAATCATTTTGCTAGTATCGTGGCAATGGATTATGGTGGTAATAGATCGGTTGAAAATTATGAAATTTCCGTCGTATCGAAAGAAAATACAGAAATCAGCTTTACCCAGGAACATTATGAAATCGATGAAAATGATGTATTCAATTTAAAGGACGCGCTAATCATTGAAGCAGATGGGCATAAACTGGAATTAATAAATAGCTTTTTAGACATTTCTCTAGAGGTTAAACAGAACGGGAAACGTATTTCGTCATACTCAAGAAGTTCAATGGGAACACTTGAATTTAGAAATACCTTTGGAGAAATCGAATTAAATGTAACCTATAATGGAAAAAAAGCCACGACAAAAATTAACATTCAAGAACTCCCTTCAAAAACCTTACAGTTAAACAATTTAGAGCAGTATACCTTATATCATGTTGAATTAAATGGGCATTTGAATAATCGAAGCGATTATCTTGGAGAAGCAACAAGCTACATTGTCGGAACTGCACCGAAATTTCGATTAATCAATGAAAAAATCGATATGTATGAGACGTTTTCACTGATGCTTAGAGGTGACGAAATTTTTGGTGAGACGGAAATTTCTAAAACAGATTTCGATAAAGGGACATACGACGTAAGGCTACATCGATTATCATTTAAAGATTTCGATGCGACGAAAATAAAAAAAATCCATATTGTTTCGAAATCAGATTCAAATTATGCAAATATTAAGGATGGAATTACCTTAGTAGAAGGTGATTATACAGTAATTGTGCAGGAAGGTAATACCGTCTTTTTATACGAAATTTCGATTAATGATGATTTAGAGATTGTACGAGATTTAACGAAGCAACAAGCGAATACAAAAATTAGTGTGGATTTTCCTCAGAATGCTTCGCTAGTTAAAGACATCGAAGTGTATGAGAATACAGGCGAGCCGATGACTGTAGAAAAGCAAGGAAATGATTATTTTGTACCGAGAACAGAAAGAAGTAGAATTGAATTTCAGGTTACGGACCAAAGCTATCAGTATAAATTTACAGCATATGAATCGTTAGAGGAAGATCTGCTCTTACAATTGGATGATGACATCCGTTTGTCAGGGAGTATTGGACAACAAATTGTATCCAATCATTTAACACTACCATTAATGAATTTTAATTTATGGAACAACTCTAGTAGTATTGACTCCATTTACACAGTTACTGGTGAAGAAGTGAATATGATTATTCATTATACAAATAAAGAAACAAAAGAAATCGTTTCATTTGAATTTGACAAAGAGGATTATGAAAATATTCCTGTACCAAAAAAAGCAGGTTTCTATGAGTTCTCCATTTCACCAAACTTTACTGATGGGCCGGTAGATAATAATTCATCAAACGCGGACGCGTCAGAACCAGTAGACAATGGTTCGAATGGTTCAACAACAGATGATTTAACAGAGTCAACAGAAACGGATTCATCAAACGGTAAACCATCCGAATCAACAAACACTGGTTCAACAGGAGCGACAGAGGAAGGGGCTAGTGAAAGCAACGAAACGCCGACATCTGAACAACCTGAACAACCTGAGGAAGAGCAGAGTTCTGAAAATGTAACAGAAATTAATACGCAACTAATGGGCAATGAACTAATGAATGCAAAGGAAAAAGAAATTCATTTAAATGCAGAGCAAATAAAGGTAACGATAGATTCAAATGCGGTCAACGCAAAGGAAGATGAGGCATACACGATTTCTGCTAAAGTAGAAAATAACCAGTTCCAGTTAGCGATTGAAAAAGATCAAGTGATTCCTTATTTCGACAAACCGATTACAATTGAGTTGGATCCAGCTGTTTTTGGTGAAGAGGATCTAACATCTAAAGTAATTATGAGAAAAGAAGATGGCGTGTATTACCCAGTACCGCATCGAATTGTGGATGGCAAGATTATTATCGAAACACGTTATTCAGGTGACTATGTATTTATTGAAAATAAAAAGCAGTTCAATGATATAGCAAAATTAGAAAACCCTCATTATATTTTAGCATTAGCTGAAAGAGGAATTATCAATGGTGCACCAGGAAATAACTATTTACCGAATGAGGAAATTACACGCGCGCAATTTGCGGCTATGCTAACTCGTGCTTTAGCTATTCAGTCAACCTCTGAAACAAGTTTTAAAGATGTAGAAGGTAAATGGTATGAGGATAGTGTACAAGCTTTATACGAAACAGGAATAACTAAAGGGGTTTCAGATACGGCATTTAATCCAGCAGGTGATTTAACAAGAACACAGGCAGCCGTAATGATGTATCGAACGTTACAATATTTAGAGGTAGATTTATCGACAGCTGAAGGTATTGTACCATTCCCAGATGCCCAAGGTTTAGCAGATGAAGCGAAAGAAAGTATTGCAGTCTTGAATGCTTTAGGCATTATGACAGGACGTGAGGATGGAACATTTGGTCCGGCAGAGACATTGACCCGTTCTCAAATGGCCAAACTATTATACAAATTATTTATTGAATTAAATGTATAAGGTTCAGTGGAAATTTATAAATAAGAACGACTAATAAAACGGCTTGAGCTCTGAATTTTAAGGGCTCAAGCCGTTTTAGTTGTGTTGGAGAATAGTTGTTTTAAAATCGAATGTTTGGTTTGTCATGTACAATTGATAGCATTGTAGAAGATGCTTATTTTTTATTTTTTTACAATAGCCCTTTTTGAGAGAATAAATAAAATTCTTCCAGAAGCACTTGATAGTTAGTGCTCGTTCAGCTAATAATGGGACAAGAACTTAGAGTGAGCAAGGGAGCTAAAGGAATGAAAAGTACTTGGGCAATTGGACCATTAAAGTTAGTATTACCAGAGCACGTAGTAGAAAATCACTTTGTTGTTATTAACGAGGGCCGTATTTCTCAAATTTGCGAAGCACACGAATTACCTCAAAAATGTGAAATTTTTGAGACAAAATCGTCTTTTAAATTATTTCCAGGAATGATTGATCAGCATATACATGGCATTGCTGGAGCAGATACGATGGACGGTACAAAACAGAGTTTAGAGATAATTAGTAAAGCACTTGCCAAGCACGGGGTAACCAGCTTTTTAGCAACGACGATGACCGCAGATATTCCGAAACTGCAGCAAGTCGTGCAAACAATTTTTGAACAAAAGGATTCTGTAAGTGGTGCAAAAATTGTGGGTATACATCTAGAAGGACCGTTTATTAATCCGATTCAAAAGGGGGCGCAATCGGATGAATTCATTGCGAAGCCTTCACTTGAGCAATTTCAACTAATTGAGCAGGCCACACCAAACTTCATTAAGCTTATTACACTAGCAGCAGAGCTGGATGAGGAACAGGTGTTATGCGCGTATTTAAAGGATAGCGGCATTGTCATTTCGTTAGGGCACTCTGATGCTACATATGAGCAAACACAGCAACTCCTAAAGAAAGGCTATGTCGAAAACGCTACGCACTTCAGTAACGGTATGCGGGGGATTCATCATAGAGAGCCAGGCTTGCAAGTAGCTTTATTACAAAGTGATTGCACAATTGAAATGATTGCAGACGGACTACATGTTCACCCCGCGATGATTAAATTTTTATTGGAGGCGGTGGGTGAGGATCGTATGATTTTAATTTCTGATAGTATGCGTGCAGCAGATTTAGCAGATGGTATTTATGATTTAGGTGGCCAGCAAGTGCGTGTTGAAAAGGGCTTATGTACGCTTGTCGGTAAGGATAATCTTGCAGGAAGCACGTTAAACTTAAATAGCGCACGTCAAAATATGAAAAAGTGGCTTCGTTTATCGGATATCGCCTTAGCAAAATTAACAGCAACCAACAGTGCCAAACGATTAGGGTTAGAAGAACGAAAGGGCAGTGTTGCACCAGGGAAAGATGCTGATTTTTTTGTTGTAGATGAAAAGGATGAAGTACTACTAACGGTAAGTGAAGGAATAATTATTTATCAAAATAAGTAGTCAAAGGGGATATTCCATGAACTTTGTAAAAGGAACTGCAATTCGCAAGCATCCAGAGCTAAAACAAAGCTTTTTTGACTTAGCAAAATCAACATTTCAGCTCGATTTTGAACAATGGGATGCACTAGGCTATTGGGATGAAACGTATTGTCCGTATGCCTTTGAAGTAGATAACAAAATTATTGCCAATGTGTCGATTTCAATTGCAACGATGATTGTTGATGGACAGGCATATAAGTCCGTCCAAGTTGGTACGGTTATGACAGATCCTGCTTATCAAGGGAAGGGCTTGTCACGTCAATTGATGGAAAGGGTATTAACGGATGTCGAAACCGATGATATCATTTATTTATTTGCTAACAAAAGTGTACTCCAGTTTTATCCGAAATTTGGCTTTGAGACACGTACACAGGGCACTTTTACAATTGAAACAAGGCATTTGCAGCTAGAGCCGACCGATGTAAAGAAAGTAAATATTTTTGATGAAAAGGAACGCCAGCTATTTTACGAAGCAACTGCACACCGCGTACCAAGTAGTAAAACGCTGAGCATCCTACATAATGAAAACATCGTGATGTTCCATGCTTTAACCCAATATAGCGATGCAATTTATTATGTACCTGCATTTCAAGCTTTTGTCATTGCAGTCGAGCATGATGATTGCTACCAATTAGTAGATGTCATTTCAAAAAATCCGATTGATTTAGTTTCATTAATAAGTACGCTTCCAATTCAAGCATCCAACATTCAATTATGTTTTACGCCAGATACTTTACGTGTACCGGTTGAAAAGGGGATTTTCCACGATGAAGGAGCGATGTTCGTAAAACAGCAAGGCACGATTCAATATCCTGAGATGTTGTTATATCCATATAGCGCATTAGCTTAAAAAAACGAGTCTATCGTTTAACTGATAGACTCGTTTAAGATTTTTCTAGTCATCGTAAGTAACTGTTTTTTTGCCTGCTGTGCAATCGGAACATTTTCTAAATCGAATCCGTGAAAGCACCCCTCATAGCAATCAAAATATACCGTGTTTTGTGCCTGCTTAAGCTTTTCAACAAACTCACAAACTTCCTCATAAAACAAATCAAGCGTACCAATAAACGTATAGATTGGCGGTAAATTGTTTAATTTCGCATAAAACGGTGAGGCGTAGGCTGGAACTGTATCACATTTTTTTAAATAAGCACGCCAGCTTTTTTGATTTTTTTCATGATTCCAAATCGCTACTGACGTAAAGCGCTCATGAAAAGGACGTACTTGCCAATCAAGCATCGGATAGAGTGGCAGAATGGCTGCAATCGTTGGTCCTCCAAAGTCTCGTGCTTTTAGCGAAACCGCTAATGCTAAATTCCCCCCAGCACTGCCACCGCTCAGAATAATTTGATTAATGTTTAATTCCTGAGCATGTTCATGTACCCAAAGCAGTGTCGCATAGCCATCATCAACTGCTGCAGGATAAGGGTGCTCAGGTGCTAATCGGTATTGTGGAATAAGTATCACCGCTTGAAATTGTTTAACAAAATCAAGTAAGTATGTAATGCTGTCATCAGGATTTCCAAACACCATCCCACCACCATGGAACCAAATAAAGCAAGTTGCGTTTTTATAAGGCTGCTTTGGCTTTAAACAAATGGTACGAATATCCCCAATCATCATTTCTTCAATTGTGCAATGCGTTCTATCAAGTGGCTGCTGTGAAAAGTGCGTAAATGCTCGATTCGCAGTTAATTGTTCAAACGTTCGGGGCTGTTGTAAATTTTGTTCATAGATCTTCGTTAATTGTGGATGAAGCCCCTTCATGTAGAAACCGCCCCATGCAATTTTTTTTGTTCGACTTTTTTGAATGCACGAATAGAAAACAGCATTACAAAGTAACTCAGTACACTCCCGATAAATAGTGGAATTGCGCCAGGCATAATATTAAATAGACCATACATGACAACAATAAGCAGCGCGTTTAAGAAAACTGTTGAAGGTGATGTTAACGTAAATAAAAAGGCCTGCTTAATAAGTACAAAAAACGACAATTCAAAATGTACATAAACAGGGAACAGGAAAAATAATGTTCCAAAAATAAGAAATGTAATAATAATGGTTGGAATTAATAAAATTGATAATGATTCAAACGAATAAATCATATAAAAATCGACGGCTAAAATGAGCAAGACGACATAGGTTAAAACGGCATAGCCATTTCCACGTAGCCATTCTTTTTTATAGGTTTGCCAAAATGTTTGCGTAATTGGTTTTTCCACGTCAAGCAGCAGTTGGCGTACAACAGTAAACAACGCAATTGTGGCTGGGAAAAGTCCAAATATAAAGATGCCAATCATTGAAAAAAATAACCAAAGGAAATTTAAATATACAATTTTTAAAAGCTTTACACCGAAACTATGAAAACCCTCCCAAAATGTCATGCTTTTCTCCCCCTTATTGTCCTATTATAAAATATAAAATTCTAAAAAATCAAAAAATTAAATTAAGGACTTTTAATGGACTTGTGTTCGTAATTGTTTTTTTGTAATCTGGAAAAAATAGCAATTTAAATTGTTGTTTTAACAAAGGGGGATTCACCAATGAACAATTCGATTTTCAAAAAGTTTGGGCTGTTCTTTTTCGTATTAGTTCTTTCTGTTGTAATGGTAGCTTGTGGTGATGATACAGAAGATACATCATCAGATGCAAACAATACTTCAGACACTGCTACTGATAATGGAAGCGCTGACACAAATACTGAAGATTCTTCAAAGTTATCAGGAGAAATCACTGTTTGGGCTCATCCATATACAGATGGATCAACGGGTGAAGGGGATATGTGGAAGGACTTTGCAGCAAACTTTGAAGCTGAAACAGGCGTAAAAGTAAATTTCGAACAAATTCCATGGGCAAACCGTGATCAAAAAATCTTAACAGCGTTAGCAGCAGGCCAAGGTCCAGATGTATTCTATGTAATTCCTGACCAAATGCCTCAATATGCAGAACAACAATTAATCTTAGACATTTCACCATATGTATCAGCAGAAGAATTAAGTGGCTTTGTACCAACAGCAATTGAAGCAACAAGCTGGAAGGGCAAGCAATATGGTATGCCAATTCTACAAACGGCTGAATCATTAGTTTATAACAAAAATATCTTAACGGAATTAGGCGTGGATGAAAACAGCTTACCAACAACTTGGGATGAGTTTAAAGCGTTAGCTGAAAAAGCAAAAGCAGCGGGCTACTATGCATTCTCTTATGCAGGTGGTGGCTCATTAAATAACACATTATACCCATTCTTATGGCAAGCAGGCGGTAACGTAATTGATGCCGACAATAATATTTTAATTAACTCACCAGAATCAGTAAAAGCATTTGAATTAATCAATGAAATGTATACAAAAGGCTGGATTCCTAAAGATTCAATTACAGCTTTAGAACATGATTCTTTATACTTCGGTGGAAAATTATTAGCGGTTAATGGTTCAGGGATTTCAGTAAACCGTCTATTAGCTGAAAAACCATTTGATTTTGTCATTGCACCACCATTAAAAGGTGCGGAGCAATTAACTTACGGTACAGTAGGGATGTTCGTAGGTTCTGCGATTTCAAAAAATCCAGAAGCAGCGGCAGAATTTATGAAATATGTAACAAGTACAGAAAACCAACGTACATTTAACAATATTACACAGTACATTCCAACACGCGATGAAGCGAAAGATATTTTCAATTCACAGCCATACATGGCGCAATTAGCGGGTTATACACAGTTCGCAAAACCAGGTATTATTCACCCTGAAGGGCGTAATGTTATGCCTTTAATCCAAGCTGAAATTCAAGCGATGCTAGAAGGTAAGCAAACACCACAAGAAGCTGCAGACAAATCAGCTACAGCAATTGATGGCCTAATTAACAAATAAGTAATGACAAGGGGCATTCTGGATATTTTCGGAAATGCCCCTTCTCACAAAGTGCATAAATTTTATTGAAATAATCATACAGCGAGACTTTTAGCAAAAAATGAGGGAAGTAAGGGTGTGTTAAAAGTACGATAACTTTTAGCACACCCTGTCTACTTCATGAAAAGAAAGGGTGAGGCACGTGACCTCTACAACTTCTAAACAGCACAATAAGCAGTCGCTTGGCACAAGGATTAAACGAGAGTTTAATAAAAATTTGTTAGTCTATGTCGTGCTTCTTCCTGTAATTATTCATTTTATTATCTTTCAGGTATATCCATTTGCTTTGAGTTTTTATTTAACATTCCATGATTGGAAAATTATTGGCGACCCTGAATTTGTAGGGCTAAAACATTGGAAAACATTATTAGATGATGACATAGCGTGGAAAGCAATATGGAATACAGTGAAATTTTCCATCTATTATATAATCCCGACGATGGCATTAGGATTAGTACTTGCGTTAATCATTAATTCGGGTGTAAAGTTTTCAGGCTTTTTTAAGGGCTTATTCTTCTTACCGGTAGTTACTTCGTTCGTAATTATTGCGGGTATTTGGGGTTGGTTATTCCGTGGGTCAGAGGAGGGCTTTGTAAACTATTTAATCGGCTTTGTTGGGATTGAACCGCAGCTGTTTATGTCGAGCTCGTCACAAGCACTGATTGTATTAGCGGGATTAAGTATTTTCAAAGTAGCCGGGACAACGATGATTTATTACTATGCTGGCTTACAATCGGTTGACCGTCAGCTATACGAGGCTGCACGTATTGATGGGGCGAATTCTTGGAAAATGTTTTGGAAAATAACCTTCCCGATGTTAAAGCCGATTCACTTCTATGTGGCGATAACAACAACGATTGGCTCGTTCCAAATTTTCGATTCAGCCTTTTTATTAACAAATGGTGGACCGAATTATGCAACAACGACGATTGTGTACTACTTATATCACCAAGGGTTTACAAGCTTAAACTTAAGCTATGCTGCGGTGCTATCGTATGTACTGTTTTTCATCATTTTAACTATTTCATTAATCCAACGAAAATATATCGGAAAAGATCCAAACTATTATTAAGCTGGTGCGGGGAGGAGCAGAAAAATGAAGAAATTTATCTCGTATACAGCATTAGCAATTTTAGCGCTCATCTTTTTAATGCCATTCGCCATCATGGTGTTTGGCTCGTTAAAAGAAGTAAAGCAGGCACAAATTGATCCACTATTTTGGTTACCAACGGACCCGTCCATTCAAAACTATATTTCAATTTTTTCAAACGGAATTTTCCTACGCTGGATTTGGAACTCGATTGTTATTACAATCATTCCGGTATTTACACAAATGTTATTTGCAGCTTTACTAGGTTATATTTTTGCAAAGAAACAATTTTGGGGCAAAGAGGCGATTTTCTGGATTTTCATGGGGGTCATTATGATTCCGCAGCAATTATTTATTATTCCGAAGTATATTATGTTTGCAGATTTTGGCTGGATTAATACCTATTGGGCATTGATCGTACCAGAGCTGTGGGCAATCATGGGAGTATTTTTAGTACGACAATTTTTGCAGGGCATTCCAAAGGATTTAGAGGAAGCGGCGTATATTGATGGTGCGAACGACTGGCAAATTTTATTCAAAATTATTTTACCGTTATCGTTCCCAGTTATTGCGACAGTTGGTACATTTGCCTTCATTTCAAACTGGAATGATTTATTCCAGCCACTCATTTATTTAACGAATGAAAAAATGTTTCCAGTAACAGTCGGTTTAGCCTCAATGCTAGGCAAAGAGGGGAACTTCGGTATAGAAATGGCCGGGGCTACGATTTCGTTCATTCCAACATTTTTAATCTTCATTTTCTTCCAGCGTTATTTCACGGAAGGGATTACAATGTCAGGTATTAAGTAAAGGAGCAATTGTATGAAAATCGGCGTAATCGGAACAGATTCTTCGCATGCCATCGCCTTTGCTACAAGATTGCAGGAAAAAGGACATGACATCATCGCATTTAAGGGTGGCTCATCATTAGCGCTGAGCCAATCAAGAATTGAAACGATTACGATGCAGTTAAAAGAAAGAGGCGTGACATTTGTTGAAACGCTCGAACAGTTACATAAACAATGTGATGCATTTCTAATCACCTCTGTAGATGCAGCGCAACATAGAATCCAGTTTGAGGAATTGGCGCTGTCGAATAAGCCGGTGTTTATTGATAAGCCACTAGCAACTACTAGTGAGCAGGCAAGTAAAATCATTAAGCTAGCGCAGAGGCGTGGCATTCCACTGATGAGCTGTTCAGCGTTACGTTTTGCAGATTGTGTCCAACAGGCAAAAAATAAAAGCATCGAAGCTGTAGATGTTGTAGCGCCGCTTCTGATGCTAGAGCCGTATGATTACTTTTATTATGGGATACACACGCTCGAAATGATTGCAGCGCTAAAACCTGTAGCGATTCAATCACTTACAGTGCAATGCCAAGCCGAACAGCATTTTATAACGCTTCATTTTGAGGATGGAACGATTTCAACGATTCGCGGCTATTTACAAAAGCGCCAAAGCTTCCAATTTGCAGTGCATGATGCAGCAATCAGTCATTGGTATGAAATAGCAGCAGGTGATGTTCATTTTTATGATCGCCTAGTGGATCAAATCGAACAATTTTTCATAACAAAGAAAAGTCCGGTTACAGAAGCGGAAACACTGCAAATTATTCGTACATTGGAGCAAATAACAGCAGGCGCTAAACAGGTTATGAATGTTTAAGTTCCTCTAAAAATTGCATGTAATAGATGCGCTTTGGGCGACCTCTATGGGCTAATTTTTCCTCGCCAATAATATCAACAAGTCCTGCATCTAGCCACTTCAACAAAATGCGATTGGCACTACGCAACGTAATATTTAACGTTTGCGCTAGTTCTTCAGCGGTATAAGTATATTTTTGGTGCTTCGTAATGCGGCCCATTAGTTTAGAAATATATGAGGCAGACATGCCAGCTTTTTCTGCCCGTTTAAGCAATTGCAAATCAGTAATCGCAAGTGGATATTGCTCGTAGTTAATGAACACGGTCGTATCGATCGGACCGATAACGCTATTGTCTTCACGAACGATATAGCATACATTTGGCCCGTTTTCCTTTGCCTGATACAGTGCTTGTTTTGCATGGCGACCGGAATCAAAGGCCCTTAAGCCAAAGCCAATACCGATAATACAATTCGTATGTAGTTCTTCCTTGAAACGTGATAGCAGGGGTAAATGCTTATAGCCAAGTGTTTCTCGTTCGAACTGACCGCGCGTTGTAATAAAGCTATATTGCAATGTGGATAGTTGAATCAAATGACCGTCCATTTGCTGTACGAATTGCTGGAGCACTTGTTCAGCCTTTGTTTGATCTAGTGCTGGCAATACATCAAATTCGATAATGCCATAAACAATTTGCGTCTCCTTGTTTTGTCTACTTTTGCTAGCAAGTAGTACACGTTCAAAACCAACAATCATTTCTTGTTTTGTTGGGCGAAGGTAATCGCATTTTATATTTTGCGCTCTAAGCTGCTCGTAAACGCTAGCAACAGTAGTAATAGCTAAATAGCCTTTTTGCGTATGCTCAATATGACGTTCGACCATTTGTTCAATGGAATCTGCTTGAGCAAATACATAATCAATTTCGAGCTGCAGTTGATGTGTAATCGCTAAAATATCGCTTTGCTGTAAAAAGTCAAAGCTATAGGGTTGTATCGTATTTGTTAGCTGATGTGTTAACAATAATTGATATAAATGAATGGCCCGGCTGTTTAGCTGATATAAGGGTAGGGAAGAATCGTATTTTTTTAATTGTTGATATATATAAGAGTCTGTAACAACAAGCATGTCATGTTGAGTGATAAAGGTGGTTAATTCTTCGTTTATTTCAAAAGCATGAATAATAAAATAGTTTGCCTGAAGATTAGGGAATCCACGTAACGTCTCTTTAATGAGCGGCAACATCATATTTGGGCTAATAATCCCAATAACACTTTGAGAGGTATATGGTACGTTTTGATTCGTCATATCGATGCCTCCAAATTTCATACTAAAATAATTTTACGTCAAAATGTAAGAATATTCAATTTAATAGGGGTGTGTGTGATGAAAACGATTGAACAATTGGAACAATTTATGACAGAACCTTCTGCAATGCTTGTAGAAGATATGAAAAAAATAGATGGCGACATTTTAATTTTGGGTATTGCAGGTAAAATGGGTCCAACATTAGCGAAAATGGCAAAACGCGCAGCAAAAGAGGCCGGTATAGAAAAGCGCATTATCGGTGTAGCCCGTTTTTCAAATCCAGAAATGAAAGAAGAACTAGAGCGAGCGGGTATCGAGACAATTACTTGTGATTTACTAGACGAGGCTCAGCTTGCACAGTTACCAGATGTCCCAAACGTCATTTTCATGGCTGGCAATAAATTCGGTACAGTAAATAACGAGCATTTTACGTGGGCAATGAACACGTATGTGCCAGGTCGTGTCGCTGATAAGTATAAAAATTCAAATATCGTCGTTTTTTCATCAGGCAATATTTATCCGTTCTCGCCTGTTACAGCAGGCAATTGTTCAGAAGATGTAACACCTATACCTATTGGGGAATATGCAATGTCTACATTGGGGCGTGAACGAATTTTTACAAACTTTTCGAATCGTTTTCAAACAAAGATGTTAATGTTCCGCCTCAATTATGCAATTGATTTACGCTATGGGGTACTTTTAGAAATTGCAAGATCCGTGTATAACGAGGAGCCTGTCGATATCACAATGGGCAGTGTTAATGTGATTTGGCAAGGTGATGCCAATGAATACGCGATTCGTTCATTATTACATTGCGAAGCACCAGCGAAAATTTTAAATGTGACAGGTCCAGAAACATTGTCAGTTCGTTGGTTAGCAAAGGAATTTGCAAATCGCTTTGGCAAAGAAGCAAAAATTGTCGGTGAAGAGCAACCAACAGCGTTGTTAAATACAGCCGCACATGCACATAAATTATTTGGCTATCCACGCGTGACACTAGAGCAAATGCTCGATTTAGTTGCAGAGTGGGTGCAAACAGACGGCGCAACATTAAATAAACCAACGCATTTCCAAGAGCGAAAAGGGGCGTTTTAATGATGATGGAAGCGGTGAAAAAAGCGCTATTTGATGGTGCATTTATTCCAGCCCATCCACTAGCGTTAAATGAAGATAAAACATTGGATGAAGTAAGCCAACGCGCGTTAACGAAATACTATATTGAAGCAGGTGTTGGCGGATTAGCGGTTGGCGTGCATACAACGCAATTTGAAATTCGTGATCCACAGTTTAATTTATATGAGCGCGTGTTGACGTTAGCCATTGAGGAAATGCAGCAAGCAAATGTACCAGAGTCATTTATTAAAATCGGTGGCGTTTGTGGACCGGTTGAGCAAGCCTTACAGGAAGCTGTGCTATTAAAAAAATTAGGCTATGATTTAGCACTGTTAAGTATGGGAGGCTTAAGTCATTTAACAGAAGAAGCACTTTTACAGCGTACGCGCGAAGTGGCTAAAGTGATTCCAGTAATCGGCTTTTATTTACAGCCATCTGTTGGCGGACGTATATTTACGTATCGCTTCTGGCAGGAGCTAGCGAACATTGACAATGTGTACGCCATTAAAATGGCACCGTTTAATCGCTATCAAACATTAGACGTTGTACGTGCCGTATGTAGTAGCCCGCGCTGCAATGACATTGCGCTTTATACAGGCAATGATGACAACATTATTGTGGATTTATTAACGGAGTATGCATTTACGATTGATGGGGAAACCGTGAAAAAGCGTATCGTTGGTGGATTATTAGGGCATTGGTCTGTATGGGCGAAAACCGCGGTGCAGTATTTTGAAGACGTAAAATTGATTCGTGAACAGGCAAAAATCGAGGGGACTTGGTTAACAAAAGCGATTGAAGTAACTGATGCGAATGCGGCATTTTTTGATCCAGCGCATGCATTTAAAGGGAGCATTGCCGGCATTAACGAAGTATTAACAAGACAAGGGCTACTAAAGGGGAATTGGTGCTTAGCGGATCATGAAGTTTTAAGTGAAGGGCAAGCGGATGAAATTACGCGTGTTTACGAAATGTACCCCCATTTACATGACGATGATTTTGTCAAAGAAAATATAGCAAAATGGAAATCAGGTGAGTAATGTGAAAGCTTTACAAGCACAAAATGGTATTCCTAAATTACTAGAAATTGAAGCGCCACAGCTTTTTCCAACAGCAGTCATGGTGAAAACAATGTATACAGCTATTTCGCCAGGGACAGAGCGCCTATTAATTGAAGCGAGTCACAATGGTGTACGTCAGCTTGGCTATAGCGCGGTCGGTGTTGTAACGGCAATTGGGGATAATGTAACAACGGTGAAAGTAGGCGATACAGTGGCCTGCTATGGTGCTCCTTATGTTGGGCATATGGCGCAGCTAGCCGTTCCAGAAACACTCGTTACGAAATGTCCACAAAGCGTTACATTACAGCATGCGGCATTTGCAGCACATGGGACGATTGCGATTCACGCGATTCGCCAAGGGCAATTGCAGTTTGGCGAATCGGTTGTTGTCATCGGATTAGGTGTACTGGGGCAAATGATTGCAAAAATTTGTGCGGCAGCGAGCTATGATGTTATTTGCTATGAGCCGAACGAACAGCGTGCAGCAATGCTTCAGCAAAGAGCGGGCATTGATGTATTCACTGATCTTTCGCTAATGGAAGCACATATTGAACAGTTTACAAAAGGCCAAGGTGTTGATGCTATTTTATTATGTGCAGGTGGCAAGCATTCTGAAACAACGGCACGCAGTTTGCATTGGCTACGTAAACAAGGTCGCATTGTTATTGTTGGCGATGTGGAGCCGCAATTTGACAGAGAAGCGCTTTTTGCAAAGGAAGCGGTTATTACAATTTCACGTGCAGGTGGTCCGGGGCGCTATGATGCACGCTATGAAAAAGAGGCAATTGATTATCCGTATCATTATGTACGCTGGACACAGGGGCGCAATTTAGCTGCCTATATTCGTTTGTTAGAAAGAAAAGCGATTGATGTTTCAGATTTTGTTCAACTAGAAATTCCATTCGAACAATCAGCGCAAATTTATGAACAGCTCGCAGCAAGTGAAGTATTAACAGCGATTATTGATTTTTCAGGAGGAGACTAACATGTTAAAAGTTGGTGTTATTGGCGGCGGCTCGATTTCACAATTTCATTTAGGTCCATATTTTGCACATCCACAGGTCGAGCTTTTAGCCATTTGCGATCGCAACGAACAACGACTGCAAAAACTTGGCGAAACGTATCAGGTGACGAAGCTTTATACACATGTCGATGATTTGCTCACAAACGATGAAATTGATGCAGTTAGTATTTGTACGTGGAATAACTCACATGCACAATTAGCGATTAAAGCACTAGAAAGTGGCAAGCATGTGTTGCTTGAAAAGCCGCTTAGTACAACATTAGATGAAGCCTATGCAATTGAAGCGGCGGTGAAACAATCCAATAAGATTTTACAAGTGGGCTATGTACGCCGATTTGCTTCGAATGTTGCGGTGTTAAAAAAATTTATTGATGCTGACGAATTAGGGGAGCTTTATTATGCGAAGGCTTCGTGCTTACGTCGCTTAGGTAATCCAGGCGGCTGGTTTAGTGATCGTTCAAAATCAGGTGGTGGGCCTTTAATGGATTTAGGTGTGCATATGGTGGATCTTTGCTGGTATTTGATGGGCAAGCCAAAGCCGGTGTCTGTAACAGGTAATACATATAAAAAATTAGGCAACCGTGCGCATATCGAAAATTTATCATTTTATAAGGCGGCAGACTATAATGCAGAGTTAAATGATGTAGAGGATTTAGCGAATGCACTTATTCGCTTTGAAAATGGGGCCTCCCTATTTATCGATGTGAGCTTTACGTTACAAGCGAAGCAAGATGAAGTTTCGGTGAAGTTATATGGTGAAAAAGGTGGCGCAGAAATAGAGCCACAGCTAGTGATTGTTCAAGAGCGACATAATACGATTTTAAACGTGACACCACAAATTGATAATCTAGGCTTTGATTTTGAAGGAGCGTTTACGAACGAAATTCATCATTTTGTCGCATGCTGCTTAACAGGAACACAGCCGATTTCGCCAGTAGAAGATGGCGTGGAGATAATGAAAATGTTATGTGCAATTTATGAATCCGCAGCAACGGGTCAAGAAATTAAACTGTAGGTGATGAGATGGTACAACTAGTTTTAGCCAATAATAAACAGGTATTAATGCATTCGCCGTTTTATCAATTTTCGTCTCAAATTAGCGATGATCCGAATACGATAGCACTTGTGCAGCAACCAACAAAGGAAGCATATAAGCCCTTTTCACTAAATATCCGTGAAGGGTTTGTATACTTCGATTTATGGTCATATTCCTTTTCGTTGCAAGTAAAGCGGTTAATTGCGGCACATGACACAGTAAAGGGTGTTCTACGTATTCGTCGCACAATGGAAGAAGCTTTTTCGATTGAAGAAGATCTGCTCGCATTAGTCGAATGGTTCGGTGCAGCACGTCATGTGACGATACGCTCGAACGAAATTAGTGGTGTACGCTATGTCATTGTTTTATGTGAATTAGGGAATCAGTTAATGCTGCATTTAGAATATATGACAGGTGAGGCACGTATTGAATTTGAATGGAGTAGCCATCAGCATCTTGTGGAATTTGATAGTGCACAAATGACAGGTGATCGAGACAATAACCTCAATTTATATCAAAATATTGAGGCGATTACGGCGCATGTGGTTAGTTGGGATACAAGCTATGAGCAAAAGTATGAAGCAATTCGAGCACTACTACAAAGAGGTGAACAGCTATGAATATCGGAATCATGAGCTTTGCACATATTCACGCAACGAGCTATGCCGATGCAATAAAACGTATTCCGTCAGCAACCTTAACGGCCATTTATGATACGGATAGTTCGCGCGGACAGCAGGCAAGTGCCATGTATGATGTCCCATTTTTTGCAGATATAACGCAGTTTTTAGCGAATCCAATCGATGTTGTGCTCGTTTGTAGTGAAAATGTTTTGCATAAGGAAATGGTCATTGCTGCAGCGAAGGCCAAAAAGCATAT
>SMEP01000106.1_pt1 | contig 17482 bp, 16 predicted proteins | sample 2456231 | NCBI WGS metagenome assembly SMEP01 (sample SAMN10132595, study PRJNA489261) | soil metagenome | isolation source: day1 control-silty clay loam soil ammended with raw manure from dairy cow... | place: USA | collected 2015-05-15
TTGGTAACTCAAACTTAAGCAAAGGACTTTCAACGGCGATTTTACTATTTTGTATTGGCACGTTATCGATTTTAGGGCCGATTGAAAGTGCGTTAAATAACAACCATACATACTTGTTAACCAATGCGACACTCGATTTTGTCACATCGATGGCACTGGCGGCAACGTATGGAATTGGCATTATGTTTGCAGCAGTTGTGCTGTTTTTGTGGCAAGGTGGTATTTACTTACTAGCAGGTTATTTAGAGCCATTTTTAACCGAAAGCTTAATGGCAGAGGTGTCGATTGTCGGGGGCGTACTTATTTTTGCATCGGGGCTTTCGATTTTAGGCATTAAAGATAGCAAAACGTTGAATATGCTACCGGCATTATTTGTACCAGTTGTGTGGTTTGTCATCATTAGTTTTCTATAAAACAAGCTTGCTAGCGTAAAACTAGCAAGCTTGTTCGTATTAAAAGAAATAATCATACGTATTTTTCGCAAGTAATGTGAAGGTCACGATGATAAAGAGCACGCGTACATAGCCGCTGCCGCGTTTTAAAGCAAAGCGTGAGCCAACTGCGGCCCCAACAATTTGCGATAAGCCCATAATAATCCCGTACGTAAAATTGACCTGTCCTAAATATAAAAACATCAGTAGCGCCCCAATATTACTCGTTAAATTGAGTAGCTTGGCATTACCCGCTGCTTTTAAGAAGTCATAGCCAACCATAAGGAAGGCAAATATTAAAAATGATCCGGTACCAGGACCTAAAAAGCCATCATAAAAGCCGATGAACGCAATGACAATAAAAAATAGGATGTATTTTGGCTTCGAGAGCTTTTTAACACCCGAAATGCCACCCCAATCCTTCTTTAAAATCGTATAAACTGCAACGACCGCTAACATGATAAGCATGAGTGGTTTTAATAAATTTGGATCGAGTAAATGCACAATCCATGCACCAATAATCGAACAAATGAAAACAAAAGGCACAAATTTTAAGACCGACTTTAAATCTAATTTGCCTGAACGATAAAACGTAATCGTACTCGTTAACGAGCCCATTGAACTAGCAAGCTTGTTTGTTGCAACGGCTGCAGACGGACTAAGCCCACTGAACATAAGAGCGGGCAATGAAATAAGGCCACCTCCACCAACGACTGAATCAATAAAAGCCGCTAAAAATCCGAATCCCATTAAAATGATGAGGAGCTGTGGATCGACATCAAAACCCATAAAGGTAACCTTCTTTCTAAACTTTCACTATAGGCATGTTACACGATAGGGATAAGCGGTGTAAATAGTTATCATTTTAAATCGAGTGTGATAAGGTAAATGCATTACACTGTACGAAATGGAGATTTTAGTAAAATGAAGGATTATCAATTTTTATTATTTGATTTAGACGATACATTATTAGACTTTAAAGCAGCTGAAAAATTGGCGTTACCGAAGCTATTTGCGGCACATAATTTCCCATTAACACCTGAAGTAGAAGCCGTTTACCACGAAATTAATAGTGGACTTTGGCATGCGTTAGAGCAGGGGGAAATTACACGTGAACAGCTAATGGCTACACGCTTTGGTAAGACATTTGAACAATTTGGCCACGTAGCAGACGGCTTAGCGCTAGATGCGGAATATCGTGGTTACTTAGCAGAGAGTAAAGTATTTGTCGAAGGGGCTTTAGAGGTCATCAAGACACTAGCGCCGGCGCATGAGTTATACATTACATCGAATGGGATATCTGAAACACAAAATAAACGCCTACAAGTAACTGGTTTAGCGCCGTATTTTAAACAAGTCTTTGTGTCGGAGGATACAGGCTATCAAAAGCCGATGAAGCCGTTTTTTGATTATGTATTTAATCATATTCCAAATTTTGATCCAACAAAGGCGATGATTATCGGAGATTCATATAGTGCCGACATTACAGGTGGTGCGATGGCAGGTATTGATACGTGCTGGTTAAACCCGCAACAAAAAGCATCTACGTCAATTCAACCAACGTATACTATTGAAAAACTAACGCAGCTTCTTACGATTGTGAAATCATAGAAAATGCGCGAAAAATTAATGTTTTCTAGTACTTTTCTTGTATTAAATTCAATTTGTAATAGGTAGTAGTAATTGGAAAAGCGGTCTATAGGTGTATAGTAAAGGCTCATAATGTTTGCTAAAATGGAAAATAACGATGCATGATGCAAGGAGTGAGCCTAGTGAAGTTAATACTAATCATTTTAGTAATATTAATCGTAGGTTATTTTATGGTAAATATATACCGTCATGACAATTCGACCTTTTATAAATTGACGGGTTATTCATATTTAGATATGGTAGCAAACAAAAAAGTTCGTACGATGTATAAGCTTGTAAATGAATTAGATCAAGTAAATGGTAACCACAAAGTTTTAGTGGATGTACAGGTACCAGTAAATGGCGAATTACAAACAATTAGTGGGATACTATTACATGAATCAGGTATTTATGTGATGAATTTAAAAGAAAAATCAGGTTGGATTAACGGACGTGAGCAGGATCCTGAATGGAAAGAGCTTTTACATCAAGAAAAGTTTCGAGTGTTTGAAAATCCAATTCATGAAACGAAGCGTCTGATTTATGCACTGCAAGATCAATTACCTGAAGTCGATGAACAGGTTTTTCAATCGGTTGTGCTGTTTACGAATGGTTGTTCATTTCAGAAAATTGAAATTCAATCAGAACATGTAGAAGTATTGAAAACGGGTGAACTGAAGAAATGGGGAAGCTCATTACGAGGTAAGGCCCTTTCTGAAACAGATATCCAAACGCTGTTCGCTACATTAGAAGGTTCAATGAATAAAAAGAGTGCAACATTAAAAGCAAATAAGCCGGTTTCGGTTTAAAGCATAAGGCTAAGTGGATTTGTGAATAGGACTTCCTCGTGATTCATGCGGGGGAGTCTTTTTTAAAGGATTTTATATTGCAATTGTCGAAATACTTAACGTAGTAAAAATTTCTGTATAGGAGGTTTTTTCATGAGATTAGAAGGCAAGGTAGCGGTTGTGACAGGGGCAGCATCAGGTATGGGTAAGGCGATTGCGATTTTATTTGCAAAGGAAGGCGCGAAGGTCGTTGTAGCGGATTTAACGCTTGAAGGTGCAGGCGCAACGGTATCAGAAATTACAGCACTTGGTGGTACGGCGACAGCAATTGCGTCAAACGTAGCGGTTGAGGCTGATATTCATAAGCTTATTAAAGTGGCACAAAATAGCTATGGCACACTAGACATTTTAGTAAATAACGCCGGTATTATGGACGACTTCTCTCCAGCAGGTGATGTCAAAGATGACCTGTGGGATCGCGTCTTTGATGTCAATGTAAAAGGTGTAATGCGCGGAATTCGTCAGGCAATGCCAATTTTCTTAGAAAAAGGTGCTGGAACGATTATTAACATTGCTTCGATTGGTGGTCTTTACGGGTCACGTGCTGGAGCAGCCTATACTGCGGCGAAGCATGCCGTTGTCGGTCTTACGAAAAATACCGCATTCCAATATGCAGAAAAAGGAATTAAATGTAACGCGATTGCTCCAGGTGGTGTCAACACAAATATTGGTGCGAGCTTTAATAATGCCAACGAGTTTGGTATGGGCCGTGCGATGGCTGGAGCGGGCTTTAATCCGCGAACGGGTGAACCTGAGGATATTGCACGTGTTGCTTTATTTTTAGCCACGGAAGATTCGGATTTTGTAAATGGCGTTGTTATTACGGCAGATGCAGGCTGGACGGCCTACTAAAAAAATACTATTTTACGATACTCGGTATTTTACCGAGTATTTTTAGTTTATAAACTGTCAACTTTTTGATATCCTTCATACGTCTAAGTAAATAGAATAGACGAGTGGAGGTCAGCAAGATGAGTAGGAAATTAGTAGTACTCGGTATTTTATTTGGATTGGTAAGTATGATTGTTGTTGGGTGGTCGACGAGTCCGTTAACAATAAATGCTGAAAACCTAGCTTCTAGTGCCACCTATAGTGAGCAGCAGGGCTATCAACAATTTGTAAAGCAATTGCCGCAACGAGTATCGGATGAAGTGACTTGGAAAACGCCTTTTTATATGGGAAATGGAGGCCTTCCGCGTGTAATTCGTGATTGTGGAGCATACATAACAGTAGGTGAGTTACTGGTACAACAAGAAAAACCAGAAATGCCACCATTAGAGCCGCGTAAGCAAATTGCGCTGACATTCGATGATGGCCCAAATAACAAAAGCACTATTCAAATTTTAGATATTTTACAAAAATATGATGTGAAGGCAACATTTTTTGTACTTGGGCAAAATGTAGTGAAGCATCCGGACGTTGTGAACCGAATGTACATAGAAGGACATGAAATTGCGAATCATTCATGGGGTCATAAAAATTTAACGAAATTAAATCCAGCACAAATGCACGCTGAAATTGACCGCGCAAGTGAGGCCATTTTTGAAGCAACGGGTCACTATCCAACTTCCTATCGTCCACCATATGGTGCAATTGATGCCAGTGTTCGCCAAGAAATTCGGTTAACGCCGGTGTTGTGGAATATAGATACGATGGATTGGTATCATAAGGATTCGTTGAAAACGCTAGAGAACGTGCAAGCAAATGCAAAAGACGGCGGTATCATTTTAATGCATGATATTCATCAACAATCCGCAGATGCATTAGAAGCCGTTATTCAATATCTACAGCAAGAAGATTATGAATTTATCACAGCAGATGAATTAAATAACTAGATTCAGATTTTTGAGGAAATAGTGATGGCTATTTCCTTTTTTTGATTTCATCCGTTTTATGGTACGATGCTAAAGAACAACAACGAAGGAGGACTCAAACGATGGGTCTATTATCAAAACGAGCGCAAAGTATCGGGCAACTTCAACAAGTCATTGAAATTTTTGTATGCCCACTTTGCAAGCAACAAATGACAATGAATGACGAAGGGAAAATGAGCTGTCCGTCGAACCATTCTTTTGATGTTGCAAAACAAGGCTATATTTATTTACTAAGTCGTCCGATGCAGTCGATGTACTCAAAGGAATTATTTGAGTCACGCCATGCAGTCATTCACTCTGGGCTTTATGACACAATGCAACAAACTATTGCCGGGGAAATAAACATAAAAAATCCGGTTATTTTAGATACAGGCTGTGGGGAAGGCTCCCATTTACATCGAATTTGTCAGCAGCTAGAAGGTGCAGTTGGTGTCGGTGTCGATATCGCAAAAGAAGGCATTTTAGCAGCAGCTAAATTTTATAATGATGAAATTTGGTGTGTCGGGGATTTGGCAAATAGCCCGTATAATGAGGCATCATTTGATGTGATTTTAAATATTTTATCGCCAGCGAATTATGACGAGTTTAAACGTCTATTAAAACCAGGTGGCAAAGTGATTAAAGTCGTACCACAGGAAAATTATTTAAAGGAACTGCGCGTACAAGCGTTTGAGGACTCAGAAAAAGAAAGCTATTCAAATGAGCAAACGGTCGAGCGTTTTAAGGCGAGTTTTAAGCAAGTAGAGGTAAAACGTGTGACGCAAACGTTACCGCTTGAAAAACCATTAGTCCAAAAGCTACTAGAAATGACACCAATGGGCTGGCATATTGAACATAAGGAAAACATTGAGCTACAACAAATTACCATTGATTTAGATATTTTAATTGGAATGGAGTAATCGACAATGAAAATTTTAGTATTAGGTGGTACGCGCTTTTTTGGCCAAAAATTAGTTGAACATTTAGTAGCTGCACAGCACGACGTAACAATCGTGACGCGCGGCATGTCAGAAAATCCATTTGGTGATCAGGTCGAGCATATTAAAGTAGATCGTAAAGATACAGCTGCGTTTAAACAAGCACTAGCAAACAAGGAATTTGATGTGGTGTATGATAATATTTGCTACTCGCCAAATGAAGCAAAACAGCTATGCGAAATTTTCAATGGTTCCATTCAAAAATTAGTATTTACGTCAACACTGTCAACGTATGAAGCAAACGGCAAGCCGCATGCGGAAGAAGATTTTGATCCGTACAATTACGAAATTCGTATGGGTGATACGTCTGAATTTACGTACGGAGAGGGCAAGCGACAAGCCGAAGCTGTATTTTATAAATATGCGGCGTTCCCAGTAGTCGCTGTTCGTTTCCCGATTGTGATGGGTGAGGATGACTACACACGTCGCCTACATTTCCATGTGGAGCGTATCCTAAATGAGGAGCCGATTGGGTTTGTGAATACGGATGCCGAAATGTCATTCATTCAAGCAACAGAAGCGGCGAAGTTTTTAGCATGGGCTGGAATGGCGGATGTAGAAGGACCCATCAACGCAACAGCAAACGGTGTTATTTCATTAAAAGCGTTGATCGCGTTAATCGAAGAAAAAACGAACAAGCGCGCCAAAATCGCACTACTTGGCCCAGATGAAATTCGCTCACCATACGCAGTACCAGCATCTTGGTATATGAAAAATGACAAAGCAACAAACCTAGGTTTTACATTTAGTCACTTACAAGATTGGCTACCAGACTTAGTCGAGGCAATTGCAAAAACGAACGTAAAATAGTTAAGGTTGAGTGTAAGTATCACTATCGCTTACAATAGACATATCATGAACGGATAAGGTAGGAAAAAAATGTGTATAAATTTATTGCAGGTGTAGTAAAAGTAATTTTAGGTGTCAACGGTGCGAAGGCAAAAGTATACGGTGTAGAGAACGTTCCAAAAGAGGGCGGCTTTGTCGTAGCTTGTACGCACAACGGCTATATCGATATTTTAAATTTAGGGACGTCGATGATGCCACGTGAAGTTCATTTCATGGCCAAAAAGCAGCTCTTCGATATTAAAGGCTTAGGTTGGTTAATTACGAATCTAAATGCGTTCCCAGTAGACCGTGAAAATCCAGGCCCAAGTGTTATTAAAATCCCACGCCAACTCATTAAAGAAGGTAAAATTGTCGGGATTTTCCCAAGTGGTACGCGTAGCTCTGAAAACTCAGAGTTAAAAGCGGGTGCGGTAACGATTGCACAATTATCAAAAGCGCAAATTTTACCGGCTGCTTATATCGGACCAAAAGATGTGAAGGGCGTATTTAAGCGTCAAAAAGGCTATTTAATTTATGGTAAGCCATTTGCAGTAGAGTCAGGTAAAGACGGTCGTGAAGCAGCGGTGCATTTTCTAGAAGAAGAATTAGTACGTTTAACGAATGAGTTGCGTGCAAAGCATCCAGAAGTAAAATGAATGGTGAGCTGTACGATTATTCGTGCAGCTTCTTTTTGGTACATAATAATAACTTTTTTAAAGGAGTGAGCTAAATGAAGCGTGTGTTATTTATTTGTTTAGGCAATATTTGCCGTTCCCCGATGGCAGAAGCGGTGATGCGTGATTTAGTAGAAAAGCGCGGGTTAACGACTCAAATTAAAGTGGATTCAGCTGGTACAAGTAATTTCCACATCGGCGAGCCCCCACATCGCGGGACAAAGGCGAAATTGCAGGAATACGGTATTTCTACAAGTGGCATGAAAGCACGCCAATTACGTAGCACGGATTTAACAGACTTTGATTACTTAGTATGTATGGATGATAGTAACGTGCAAAACACGATTGAGATGCTAAGAGCAGAGAATCATGCGAAGGTATTTCGCTTTTTAGACTTAACACATCATAAAAAGGACGTTCCAGATCCTTGGTATAGCGGGGATTTTCAGGAGACGTATGATTTATGTGTAGAGGGCTGCGAGGCGTTATTAGCAAAAATTGAAGCGGTGTTATAAAGAAAAAGCGAAGTAGAATTGTCGATCCTACTTCGCTTTTATTTATGGTTTTATTTCTGCAAGAAGTGTTTTGGTAGGTTTTTGTTCAGAATTTGTCCATTCCGTTAATTGCTCTGGGTAAGGCCCATCGATATCTGGAATGCGATACTCGATTGTCGTGTCATTCAACCAATCGAATGACACAATAGGATACGTAAATTGTGCATATTCGTGCCCTGTATATAACGACTCAAATACCATTTCCTTTACGTTTACAACCATAATGAAGCCAAGTTCATAAGATGAATACGGGTCTATATAATAAAATGCAATTCGTTCTTTGTTCGGTGAGTAGCGCCACTCAACAAGATCGGAAGCACTAGACCCAATTGGATTGACGGAGTCATTTGTACGTACCACAATAATTTTACTAAAGTGATTCGGTACATTAATTTCAATTAGTCCCAGTTCACGATTTTCTTCTGCATGAATCGTTGTATATGTGACCGCACTGTCTACAAACTGTGGATCGTAAATTAACAATGGGTTAAGCATAATGAATTTTTCAAAAATGAGTGTTTCTTTTTCATTTGTGTCTAAGTTGGTAACTGGTAGTTCTAAATTATTCAGAGAGGGCTCGGCATTAATAGATGCTATTAATGAATAATTACTCAGACCTCCATCGTAGTGTGAAATTTGTCCGATTAATCCGAAGTTTTCCGCATAGTAAAAATCTGTTTTTCCATCTTCATTTTCACTAGTAATTTGAATTACCTTTTCAAATTTTTTAAGCGGTGTATTTAGTTCGCTTGGATAAGTAATTGAAGTTTCTTCGTTTTCTATGCTCTTTGTAAGTAATGTTGAAATGGGGTGCATTTTTTTTAATTTTTCAACTGTCACTTCTTCTACACTTACTCCTGGTAAATCCTCAAATACTAAATAAATCGCATCCTTTGTAATTTTATAGATTTTACGTGTTTCAATAGCTGTATTATCTACTGTAATTTGTACAAATTCGTCGCTCAGCCAATGGGTAGTTTCTATGAACTTTGCATACTCGTTGCGATAGCTTAAAAAGTGAGCAACATCGCCGTCCTGCTTAAAAAAGTTTTTTAAATTTAATTGTTGCTCTGCTTGCTCGCTAAGTACCGGTGTTGATGTAGTTGGTGCCTTTGTTTCAAATGGATTAATGTACAGTAACACAATTAGTAATGCTGCAAATGTTGCGAAAGTTACATAGTAGAGCTTTGGTGTTTTTTTCTTTTGCGCTTGTTTTTTATTGTGCTCAATCATGTTCATAATTTGTTTAGAGCGGGCTGTTGTATCACCCATTTTTTTATCCAACTGACGTTTCACTTCATTCATGCGAGAGCACCTCCCATTCGTCTTGTGAAAGCTGTTCTTTTAATAATTGCCTTGCGCGGCGTAATCTTGTTTTTATTGTGTTATCAGAAACGGATAATAAGGCTGCTACCTCTAGTACAGAAAGTTCCTCGTAGTAATAATGAATAATAACCTCACGCAAACGAATTGGTAAGGCTAAAACGGCATCGGCAATATCTAATCGTTCTTCATTTTGTATCGCGGTTGCAGTATCTTTTTTTGCGCCAAAAAACTGATTTGTCAGTGTGAGCTTGCGGTACTTCCACGATTTTAAGTAATCTTTACATTTATTAATGACAATGCGTACAAGATAGGTTTTTAATGAAGCGCGCTCTTCAAATTGCTCGAACTTCATGTAATACGTTAAAAAGGCGTCTTGTACGATATCTTCAGCGACCTGCCAATCCTTGACGTACAAGTAGGCGATGCGCAGTAGGTAGTCGCTGTGCATTTCCATCGCTTCACGAAAAGCGTGTTCATCAGAAAGCATCATCAATTATTCGCTCCCTTCTTAATTGATTTGACCATTAGACGACGCAACTTGCTTTTACGTTTTAGTAAATTAAAATAGTGTTAAACATTTGGTAAATTTCTTACGATACGTTATTGAAAGTGTTATTTAGGGTAATTATATGGAAAAACAAGCGAAGTTTCACCTGGAGGGAAAATACATGGATGTTAAAGGCAGAAGAAAAAGTAGCAATGTAGAAGATCGACGCGGTATGAGCGCTGGAAAAGTTGGCGGTGGGCTTGGTGGTGTCGGCATTATTATTGCGATTATTTTCACACTATTAAATGGCGGCGATGCAGGAGATGTCCTAAATGAAGTGACAAAGGGCATCACACAAAATGGTCAAACAACGGAAAACTACGAGCCAACTGCAGAAGAACAGGAGTTAGCAGAATTCGTATCGGTCGTACTAGCAGATACTGAGGATGTTTGGCAGCAAGTATTTGAAAAAGAAGGGCGCACGTATCAAAATCCAACACTCGTATTATTTACCGATAGCGTAAGTTCAGGCTGCGGAATGCAAAGTGCTGCGGTCGGGCCATTTTATTGTCCAGCAGATTATAAGCTTTATATCGACTTAAGCTTTTATAAAGAACTAAAAAATCAATTTAAAGCACCCGGGGATTTTGCAATGGCCTATGTTGTCGCGCATGAGGTAGGCCATCACGTGCAAACGTTACTCGGCACATCACAGCAAGTGCATGCGCTAAATGGTAAAGTATCAAAGGCTGAATATAATGAAGCGGTCAAACGTTTAGAATTACAAGCCGATTATTATTCAGGTGTTTGGGCACATTATGTACAAAACATGGGCTATTTAGAAGAGGGCGATTTTGAAGAAGCCCTAACAGCAGCCAATGCGATTGGTGATGATACATTGCAAATGGAAGCACAGGGCTATGTCGTGCCAGAAAGCTTTACGCATGGTACGAGTGATCAGCGTATGCGCTGGTTTAAAAAAGGCTTTGCAAACGGAACACTTAAAGGTGGCGACACATTTAGTATGGAAGCGTCGAATTTATAAGAGTGAAAACCTTTGGCATGTAAAAAAAGTGCTAAAGGTTTTACATTTTTTTATGCAGAGTAATTCCACTTTAATTAGAGTTAAAGTATAATAATTAAGTTAAAAATATTTTTAATGAGTTTTTAGGTTCGCTTGAAAACTCTAGATGTAATTACATTAAGCCGTAATTGCTATATATATGATTTCTAATAGATAATCGAAAGAGAGTGAACATAATGGGTCGTAAGTGGAATAACATTAAAGAAAAAAAGGCTGGTAAAGACGCAGCTAATAGTCGTATTAACGCAAAATTTGGTCGTGAAATTTATGTAGCAGCAAAATCTGGTGAACCAAGCCCAGAATCAAACCGCGCACTGAAAACTGTTTTAGAACGTGCAAAAACGTATTCAGTACCAAAACACATTATCGAAAAAGCAATCGATAAAGCAAAAGGCGGCGGCGATGAGCAATTCGACGAGTTACGCTACGAAGGTTTTGGTATAGCGGGTACAATGGTAATCGTAGATGCCTTAACAAACAACGTAAACCGTACTGCTTCAGAAGTTCGTGCAGCATTCGGTAAAAACAGTGGTAACATGGGTGTATCTGGTTCAGCAGCGCACATGTTCCAAAACACAGCCGTATTCGGGATCGAAGGAAAATCAGAAGATGAAATCCTTGAAATCTTAATGGAAGCAGATTTAGATATGCGTGACATTATGGATGAAGAAGGCACAATCATCGTTTATGTAGAACCAGAGCAATTCCACGCAACACAAGAAGCATTCAAAGGTGCAGGAATCGAAGAGTTCACAGTAGCCGAGTTCACAATGTTACCACTGACAGAAGTGGCATTAACAGGTGACGATTTAGTGAAATTCGAAAAAATGATCGATGCATTAGAAGATTTAGAAGATGTTCAACGTGTGTATCACAACGCAGATTTAGGCGAGTAGTCAAAAAAAGGGGCGTCCGGAAAGTAATTTCGGGACGCCCCTTTTGCAACGAGGATGGTGAGAATTTATTCTGACCACCGCACTTAAGCGGTTAATTAATACATGAACGAAGCACTGTCTGAAAACTATTTACTTTTCAGACAGCCCTTTTTTTTCGAAATATAGACATTAATATTCGTGTTTAGCTAAAGCTATTGCAAATAGTGGTTGAATAATTCAGAATATATACTAAATACTATTATAATTAGGAGAAAATCAGATGAAAAAGACGCAACGATTAGGTAGCCGTATTGTAATGATTATTGGCTTTATCTTTGCAGTGATTTTAGTATTAAACATTATCATGATGGTCAGTAACTCATCAAACTCAGTCGAATCGGCTGTCAAAGAACGTACGGTTGAAGTTGCTGAAAATATGGTGAAGTTTATTGACGCGGCAAAGTACGAGCAATTAATCGAAGAGCCAAGTGAAAATGAACTGTATTGGGAATTACGTGAGCAACTAAATGCGCTACGTGAATATAACGGTGTTTTATATGCGTATACATATTTTGTTCCAGAGAAAGACGGAGATATTGAGTTTTTAGTCGATGGGATGCCAGTAGGGGATACAGAAGGTGCAGCAGCAATTTATGAAGCATCGGGCTCTACAAAATACGAGCATATCGCACAGGTAATGGAAAAGGGCCGCTATGCTACGGATGTTTTAACTAGTGATTATGGTGAATTTGTTACAGGGATTGTCCCGATGAAAAATGCGTCAGGCGAGACGATTGCTTATCTTGGAGTTGATATCGATGCATCGTATATTAATGGTTTAACAAATGATGTTGCTGAAAAAATTGTCCCAATAATGACATTATCATTTGTCATTATTATTGTACTTGCATTAGTCGGCATTTATCTATACGTTCGTCGTGCATTAGCGCCACTGAATACATTAACAACAGCTGCAGAAAAGTTAGCATTAGGAGATATTGCACAGTCAAAAGCAATCATTGCGCAAATAGATTTTAAAACAAACAATGAAATTACACAGTTTGCGAACAACTTTAATAATTCATTAGGCGAATTATCAACGACGTTTAACTTATTAAAAGAGCGCACAGAAGATTTAGGTAATGTAGTCGACCAAATTGAAGTGTCAACAACGCGTGTAAATGATTCCAATAATCGTATGGTGGAAAACATTTCACTCATTTCACAAAGTGGCTCCTCACAGCAAACAAGTAATGGTGAAGTAAATGTTGCAATGAATGAAATGGCCATCGGGATTCAAAGATTAGCGGATACGATGAATGAAATTGCTGAAATTTCATCAGATATGACGGTTATGGTAGAAGACGGCACACAAAATGCGAAAGTCGTTATAAAGCAAATTCAAGGTGTTGAACAATCGGTTGAAAACACATCACAGCAAGTACGTGAAATGGGTGAAAGCTTTACATCAATTAAAGAAATGGTTGGTGTCATTACGAGCATTGCGGATCAAACGAACTTATTAGCATTAAATGCAGCGATTGAAGCGGCTCGTGCTGGAGAAGCAGGGAAAGGCTTTGCAGTAGTAGCAGATGAAGTTCGTAAGCTTGCCGAAATGTCACGAGGGTCAGCCGATGAAATTTCAACACATATCCAAAGCTTCTCGCAAATTACAGAGCGAGTATTAGTTGATATGGACAGCACAACAGCAGATGTAAAAGAAGGTACACAGGCAGTTGATGAAATCGGTCAACGCTTACAGCAAATATTACAGTCGGTACATGAGGTAAATAGTCGCATCCAGGATGATTCAGCAGTTGTTGAACAAATGTCTGCAGGCGCAGAAGAAATTTTAGCATCAACAGAGGAGATGAGCCGTTTAGTAAGCGACACCTCAAATCAAGCGCAGCATTTAGCGCAAGCCTCCGATGAACAAACCCATGTTGTTGATGACTTAAAAGACGTGGTACAGCAATTAGATTCACATGCCAAACAGGTCATGTCAGAAATGCAAAAATTCAATATTTAGAAGTTGTTGAAACTTTCATACAGAAAATCACATTGTCGTTTTTGATAATGTGATTTTTTGTAGTTTCACCTTATAAAGTAAGTTATAATAATATATAATTCTGGTAATTTCGACAGAATCAGACACATATTAAAGAGAAAAAATATTAGAATATCATTTGGGGATGATAGGGATGAAAAGAGGGATAGCATGAAGGGGTTAAGTTCGATACGTGGGAAATTGTTTGTGTTTTCGTTTATGTTATTTTTGATTCCAAGTTTAGTCATTGGACTAGCGGGCTATTTCCAAGCGAAAAGCGGGATGGATGAGCTGGGGCAAACGGTTATTAAAAATAGTGTAGAATCATCATTACAATTAATTGCAATAACGAATGAGCGAGTAGAAGCAGGGGAAATATCGTTACAACAGGCACAAGAACAGGTCTTTGCTACATTAATTGGGGAAAAGAATAGCGAAGGGAAACGTCCACTTACAAATCCAAGTGACCTAGGAGAAAATGGCTACATATACATAATGAATCATGAAGGAACATTAATTGGACATCCAACGCGTGAAAACGATAACTTATGGCAAAGTCAGGATAGCACAGGGAAGTATTACATTCGAGAAGTAAAAGAAAAGGCGGATGCCGGTGGAGGCTTTACAGAATACCGCTTCCCGTTACCAGGAACAGATATCGAAGCACCGAAGATTATTTATTCGGTAGTGGATCCACATTGGGATTGGATTGTGACATCAGGCAGCTATATGCAAGATTTCAATGCACCCGCAATGGCGTTAATAAAAGTATTAGTACTGACATTAGTTATCGCAACCATTTTAGCTACATTGGCCACGATATTATTCGCACGCCATTTAGCGACACCGCTGCATCGTTTAGCGCAACAAGTGCGCAAAGTAGCGAAAGGGGATTTAACGATTGAGTTAACAGAAATGAAGCGTAAAGATGAAATCGCCACATTGAATGAAGGCTTTAATGAAATGTGTAAACAATTAAAAGAACTTGTATCAGAAATTGAGACGGCCATTGGTGAGATTCAGGGGACATCTGGAAGTTTAACAGCAGTAGCTGAGGAAACAACGGCCTATAGTGATGAGATTGTTAGTGCAGTGAGTGCAGTGGCAGAAGGGGCATCACAGCAGGCAAATGATACAGAAGCAACAAATCGCATTATTATTGATTTTGCAGGGGAAATCGAGCATCTACATCAAAAAAATAATTTAATGCTGTCGTCATCTGAACAAATGAATCACTCGAATAAGCAAGGGATACACAATTTACAAGCGTTAAAGGTGCATTCCGATGAATCAATCACATCGATTGAACAAATGCAGGGTGTGTTTACGTCACTGATTCATAAACTACAAGAAATTGGTGGTATTGTACGTACGATTACCGATATTTCAGATCAAACGAATTTACTTGCCTTAAACGCCTCGATTGAAGCTGCGCGTGCAGGTGAGCATGGCAAGGGCTTTGCTGTTGTTGCCGAAGAGGTCCGCAAATTAGCAGATCAAACAACACAAGCAACAGATTTAGTGCAAGCAACGTTACGCGGCATTGAAAATGAAACGAATCTCGTAACCGGTGAAATGAATAAGACCTATAAAATCATTCATAATCAAAACACATCGGTCAGTCACACGGAGCATTCATTCAAAGAAATTGAGCAAGCTGTACAGCAAATTAGTGATGCCATTGCAGAAGTATCTACGTCGGTTACAGAATTGAATGTATCAAAAATACAGATCATGGACTCCGTAGAACGTATCTCACAGGTCAGTGAGAAAAATGTAGCAATGGCACAGGAAATGACAGCTACTATCGAAGAACAACAAACAGCAATCGCCATTGTCACAACATCAGCCAGTGATTTAACGGATGATATTACGGGCTTACAACAATCCATTAAGCGTTTCAAGCTGTAACGAACCTTTTGATAATATTTGCAATTTCTGAGAATATAATAAATAATAAGCTATACGAATTTCGGATTCCGAACTAATTATGAGGTGAAGGTATGTCAACATTTAAAGATTTTGAATACAAACGTCCAAATTTAGATGAAATGAAAGAACAATTTGCGGTGCTTTTAGAGGATTTTAAAGCAGCCAAATCGGTAGAAGCGCAAAGTGAAGTGATTGAAAAGCTAAATAATATCCGTAATACCTTTTCAACAATGGCCAACATCGTCTATATCCGTGCATCGATTGATACAAACGACGAATTTTATCAACAAGAGCGCGATCATTTTGATGAAGTGAGCCCGATTGCAGAAGAGCTTGTATTCAACTATTATACAGAGCTTGTGAAATCACCATTCCGCGCACAGCTTGAAGAAAAATGGGGGACGCAGTTATTCGCGTTAGCTGAGAACCAAATTAAAGGCTTCTCACCAGAAATCATCGAGCTCATGCAGCAAGAAAACAAATTAACATCTGAATACAGCAAGCTTGTGGCATCTGCACAAATTGAGTTTGATGGTAAAACGTTAACACTCGCGCAACTAGGACCATACGCAGAGTCAACAGATCGCGCGGTACGTAAAGCAGCGCGTGAAACAAGTGCGAACTTCTTTGCAGAAAACAAAGAGAAATTCGATTCAATTTACGATCAATTAGTAAAATTACGTCATACAATTGCAACAACATTAGGCTTTAAAAACTATGTAGAGCTTGGATATGTCAATATGAACCGTGTTGACTACAATGCAGAGATGGTCGCGAAATTCCGTGAGCAAGTACGTGAATTCATCGTGCCCGTTGCATCGAAATTATACGCACGCCAAGCAGAGCGTATTGGGGTAGAGTCGTTCAAGTTTTATGATGAAGGCTTAACATTCTTAACAGGAAACGCAACTCCGCAGGGCGATGCAGAGTGGATTGTGGAAAACGGTAAGAAAATGTACGATGAGCTCTCAAACGAAACAAGCGAGTTCTTCAACTACATGATTGACCGCGACTTAATGGATTTAGTTGCGAAAAAAGGGAAAGAGGGCGGCGGTTATTGTACGTTTATCGAAGACTATGATGCACCGTTTATCTTCTCAAACTTTAATGGTACATCAGGCGATATCGACGTATTAACGCACGAAGCCGGACATGCGTTCCAAGTGTATTCTAGCCGCAATATCGGCATTCCGGAATACTTATGGCCAACATATGAGTCTTGTGAAATTCACTCAATGAGTATGGAGTTCTTCACATGGCCTTGGATGGAGCTATTCTTTAAAGAGCAAACAGACAAGTATAAATTCTCACATTTAAGCAGCGGCTTATTATTCTTACCATATGGTGTAGCAGTAGATGAGTTCCAGCATGTTGTTTACGAAAACCCTGAAATGACACCTGCTGAGCGCAATGCGGCATGGAAAGAAATCGAAGCGAAATATTTACCACACCGTGACTATGACGGCCATGATTATTTAGAATCAGGTGCAGTATGGCAACGCCAAGCGCATATTTACGCGAGCCCATTCTATTACATCGATTACACATTAGCGCAAATTTGTGCGTTCCAATTCTGGAAACGTTCACGCGAAGACTTCGAGGGTGCATGGAAAGATTATTTACACCTTTGCCAACTGGGTGGGTCATTCGCCTTCACAAAACTAGTTGAAGAAGCGGGCTTAGTGTCACCATTTGAAACAGGCTGCGTGGAATCCGTGATTGGTACAATTGAAGATTACTTAAATTCAGTAGACGATAAAAACCTATAAGCGCAAACAGAGATTTTAGTTTTGAACAACTAAAATCTCTGTTTTTATTTGGTTCATCACCAAAAGTTGGGGGTGGCAAGATAAAAACGCTTTTCTAATGGAGTCCGTTTTGCTTCGCTACGGGTGTATTCGCATTGAAGTGAGGTG
>SMEP01000107.1_pt1 | contig 17441 bp, 17 predicted proteins | sample 2456231 | NCBI WGS metagenome assembly SMEP01 (sample SAMN10132595, study PRJNA489261) | soil metagenome | isolation source: day1 control-silty clay loam soil ammended with raw manure from dairy cow... | place: USA | collected 2015-05-15
AGAGGTCACACCTGTTCCCATACCGAACACAGAAGTTAAGCTCTTTAGCGCCGATGGTAGTTGGGGGTTTCCCCCTGTGAGAGTAGGACGTCGCTTCGCACACGCAAAACCACTGAGTAATCAGTGGTTTTTTTGTGCTTTCATTTAATTATTAAAATTCTAACCTTCACTTAATTCTTCTTCATTAGTTATTCCCCGAACATATTACACTTTTAGCGTTTTAATTTCCAGACGCATCGCAACAAATTACTGTAAAAGTTATACTAAAAGTAAAGAAATTATAAAGTTACCAATTTTTATTGAGATGCTTGTTATAGTAAATACAGGAGGCGAACGAAATGGAGCAAATTCTTTTAGTAGAAGATGATCGTGAAATTGCACGTATTATTAAGGACACGTTAACGAAGGAAGGCTATGTTGTGACATGGGCAACGACAGGCATTGAAGGATTAGAAGATTTTTCTGCCGGCAGCTATTCGTTAGTGCTTGTCGATTGGATGATGCCTGAAATGGATGGGCTGGCTATGATCGAACATATCCGTCTACAAAGTGACGTGCCAATTATTATGATTAGTGCTAAAAGCGAAGATGCGGATAAAGTCGAGGGTCTTCAAGATGCCGATGATTATTTAGCAAAGCCATTTTCATTAGAAGAGTTAAAGGCCCGCGTTCGATCTCAGATAAGACGTTGGCAGCGTTATAACAAAGTAACTGTAGAGCAGAGCGTACTAAAATTTACACATGGATTAACGATTGATTTAGACAAAGCGTTAGTTTATGTGAATGAAGAAAAATTGAATTTAACGCACAAGGAATTCGCACTGTTAAAACTATTTGTGCAGCATCCATTCGAAGTGTTTACAAAAGAGGCACTGTATACGCATGTTTGGCAGCAAGTTGAGTTGGATCAAACGCATACGGTGACGGTACACATTAAGGGATTGCGTGAAAAATTAAAGGACCCTGTCAAAACACCGTATTTTATTGAAACGGTATGGGGGAAGGGCTACCGTTTTATTGGTGAGCCGTTATGAAGATTAAGTCCTGGCTACTTGTCACGTATTTACTAGTGATGCTCATCCCGCTTGGTGCGCTTTACGGATTATACGTGTCGATTAATGCCTATTATCAAGACAAAAATGTAGAGGACTATTTTAAGACCTGGTCGCAGGTGACAGAGTTAAAGGAGTTATTAAGCGACCCAACTCTTTATTCGAGTAAACGTAATTTTGATGAAATTGAAGCAGTAACGTCGAATCAATTAATGATTACACTTTATAGTGCAAATGGTAAAGTTTATTATTCATCAAATCCACTAAGCTCCTATAGCTACGTTGAGGCAAAAAGTACGGTGTATAAAAATTTATATGAGTTGAAGCAAAACTATGAAACCTTTGTTTATAAAGAACCCGTTTACGAAGATGCAGCAATTAAAGGTGTATACAAAATTACACTTGCTCGCACGGAGTGGACGGAGCAGGTTAATTCAAAAACCGCACTGGTAGTGGGTAGCTTAATACTTGTCTTACTTCTATTGTATGGTGCGGTTGTGTATTTTTTAAATCGTCGTTTAAACCGACCAGCAAAGCAGTTAATTGAACAAATGCGGCTTTTTGCAAAAGGAGAGTCGACGACAGCACTGGCTATTCAAAAAGATGAGCTTGGGGAGTTAATGGGAAGCTTTCAGACGATGCAACAGGAAATTGTTGCAACACGTGATAAATTAGATAGCGAGCAACGTCAAAAGGAATTTATGATTGCGAGTCTTTCACATGATTTAAAAACGCCGCTCACGTCGATTCAAGCCTATACCGAAAGCTTACTTGCAGGGAAGCTAAGTGAACAGGAACAGCAGGAATATTTGCAAATTATTCATGGTAAGTCAGATTACATGAAGCAATTACTGGATGATTTAATGATGTTTACATTATTACAATCGAAATCATATGAAATGGAACTTGTAGAAGTAGATGGCTATGAATTTTTCGAGATGTTGCTGGGGGATTATGAACAAATCAGTGTCGACAAGGGTTTTAAAGCGACAACATCCATTCAGCTTGAGAAAGAATATTTGGTTAATCCAAAGCAGTTGATGCGCGTTGTCGATAATCTCGTTTCTAATGCATGGACGTACACGAATCCAGGCGGTGAAATTTCGATCGCTGCGTTTGAACGTGATCACATTCCTCCTAAATGGGAGCCATTGAACAGGCATTTTACGAATGAAGGTTTATATCTCATAATCGAAAATAGCGGGGCAACCCTTTCTAAGGAGCAGTGTCAAAAAATGTTCGAACCACTGCATCAGTTAGATGAATCGCGTAGTAGCGTAGGTCAGCGTGGGGCAGGGCTAGGCTTGAGTATTGCCAAACAAATTATAGAAAAGCATAATGGAACGATTGAAGCGGTTCCGCAAACAAATCGAACGGCCATTCTTATATGGCTACCAACAATAGAGGAGCGAGAATAATGAAAAAGATTATTTATTCAGCAGCATTAATTTTAACCTTATCATTAGCGGCATGTAGTAATACGGAAGATTATTCACCACAGGAAATATTAAATCAAGCAATGCAGGAAACGTCTGAGCTTACATCTTATTATGGTGAATATAAAATCATTATGAATGATGGTACAGAGGTGCAATCAAAGCAATGGGAGAAAAACGGTAAAAACCGCGTGGAAGTTATTGATTCAACAGGTGAGGAGTCTTTTGCGATTAACGATGGCAAAACACTCACTTCTTATACAAAGTCGACGAATACTGCCATTATTATTGAGCTAGGGGAAGGCAGCGAAGGAATGGTGCAACCGACGTTAAAGGAGCAGGCATTACGCGTTTTAGAGCAAATTAAAGATTCACATAAAGTCACAATTGGTAATGATGAAAAAATTGCAGGACATGATACGTACCATCTGATTGCCAAAGCAAAAGAGTCAAAATCATTATTTGGCGATATGGAGATTTGGGTGGATAAAAAGACATGGATGACATTAAAATCGATTACCTCAAGTGGGGATCTTACTGTGACGTCAGAGTTCACAAAATTTGAACCGAACGCCAAAATTGATGATGCACGCTTCGTTGCTGATTTACCAGAAGATGTAATAATTGATACAGATACAATTCAGCTTCCCGCAGAAATCACACTAGAAGAGGCAATAGAAAAATTAGGGTCATTTTTAATTGTGCCCGAATCAACAGGCTATACTTTAGAGATGATTGAAGATATGAATATGGAAGAGACAGGTGAAATCGCATTAACGTATGTAAAGGATGACCAACAATTTTCATTATCCGTATTTAAACCATTAGAGCCATTAGATACTGAAGAGGAAATGATTGAGGTGCGTGGTGTTCAAGGTTCTCTTATGGATTTAGATTTTTTCAAATTAATCCAGTGGGATGAGCAAGGCTTACGTTACAACGTGATGTTAGATGACCCAGATCTAACAATTGAACAGATTCTACCGATTATCGAACAAATGGAATTTACAAAGTAATTGAGGAGGAGTGCCGAGATGGTACTCCTATTTTTAATACTTACACAATTGTGACAAATCGTTCACAATTATAAAACGTTCCGATAGATTGCAAATAATATTACATGGTATAGTAAGAGCGATATTGAAAGTTGGAAGGATGACCAGTTTGGCAAAAAAGCAAGTATGGTATGAAGTACAAGAAAATGAAACAATCGAGCAATGTCTTGAAAGAATGAAGAAGGATGGCTATATGCCATTTGGACGTAAGGAAGAACCAGTGTTTGAGGAAGTAAACGGAGAACCGGTGTACTTACGTCAAAAAATCCAATTCAAAGGGATATTACTCGAAGAATAATAAAAATAGTATCTAAAAACCGAACAATGTTGTTTCTCTAAAATTTATCGTTCGCATTTTTACGTTGATTTTCTGTCGAACCCTTGATAAAATATGTACAGGAAAAACATTTAATCCCTCATATATGCTAGAGAATATGGCTCTAGTGTCTCTACCCGGTACCGTAAATTCCGGACTATGTGGGAAAGCAACTTTTGGTACGATTACTTTAAAGGGTGTGGATCGAGATGCTATCATCTTCATATTCTTTTCAAAAGAGTCCTCAAGTAAACTGCTTTCTCATGCGTAGAGAGTAGTTTATTTGAGGACTTTTTTCATTAAAGAACAAAAAACTTAAGCGTAAGTGGAGAAGATGTTTAAAGGAGCGAAACTCATGAATCCGAAAATTGGCGTTATTATGGGAAGTTCAAGTGACTGGGAAACGATGAAGCATGCGTGCGACATTTTAGACGAGCTTGGAGTACCTTATGAAAAGCAGGTTGTATCGGCACACCGCACACCTGATTTAATGTTTGAATATGCAGATGCGGCACGTGGTCGTGGTATTCAAGTAATCATTGCCGGTGCAGGTGGGGCAGCTCACTTACCAGGAATGGTTGCAGCGAAAACGACATTACCGGTCATTGGTGTACCTGTACAATCTCGTGCACTTAACGGTCTTGATTCCCTACTTTCAATCGTACAAATGCCAGGTGGCGTACCAGTAGCAACAGTTGCAATTGGTAAAGCCGGTGCAACGAATGCTGGTCTACTAGCAGCACAAATTTTAGGCGCCTTTGATGTAGAGCTTGCTGCAAAGCTTGACGCACGTCGTGAAGCAACAAAAGCGAAAGTGTTAGAAAGCACGGGTGACCTAACGTGACAAAAACGATCTATCCTGGACAAACAATCGGCATCATCGGCGGCGGTCAGCTAGGTCGTATGATGGCGATGGCGGCAAAAGAAGCGGGTTATAAAATCGCCGTGCTCGAGCCAACAATGGATTCACCTTGTGGGCAAGTAGCGGATATTCGCATCGTTGCGGCATACGATGATGAGGCGGCACTTGAAGAATTAGCTGAAGTAAGTGACGTCATTACGTATGAATTCGAAAATATTGATTACGACGGCTTAAAGCGTTTAACACAAATGGCTTACGTACCACAAGGAGCAGAGCTTGTTCGGATTACACAAAATCGTGTAACGGAAAAAGCAATGATTGTTGAGGCTGGTTGTCCAGTAGCGCCGTATATTGTGGCAGATACATATGAACAGCTTGAAGCACACATTCAGGAAATTGGCTTCCCGTGCATCGTAAAAACGGCACGTGGCGGATATGACGGTAAGGGACAGCAGCTGCTAAAATCGGCAGCGGATTTGTCACTTGCTAAAGGACTATTTGAACATTCACAATGCATTGCAGAAGGCTTTGTACCATTTACGAAAGAAATTTCAGTCATTGTTCAACGTAACGGACATGGCGAAACATACTGCTTGCCAGTAGGCGAAAACATTCATGTGAATCACATTTTACATGAAACAATTGTGCCTGCACGCATCGAAGCTGACACAGCAGTGTTAGCAGAAGAGGCGGCAATGAAAATTGCAGACTACTTACAGTTAGTCGGCACATTAGCAGTAGAAATGTTCGTATTAGAAGATGGTAGTATCGTCATTAACGAATGCGCACCGCGACCACATAACTCTGGTCATTACTCAATTGAGGCGTGCAATATTTCACAGTTCACGCAGCATATCCGTGCTGTTTGTGGCTGGCCATTACGCAAACCAAAGTTATGGGCACCATCAATCATGGTGAATGTGCTAGGACAGCATGTTGTATCTTTATCAAACTCTATTTCGAAATATCCAGATTGGTCTGTACACCTTTACGGTAAATCAGAAGCAAAAGTTAATCGCAAAATGGGCCATGTTACGATCATGACCGATGATTTAAACACGATACTAAAACAAATCGAGGATTCTGGTATTTGGCCAGAGTAGAAGGAGCATAAAAAGATGATTGAACGCTACACTCGTCCCGAAATGGGCGCAATTTGGACTGAAGAAAATAAATATCGAGCTTGGCTTGAAGTAGAAATTTTAGCTTGTGAAGCATGGGCTGAAATTGGCGAAATTCCAAAAGAAGATGTTATTAAATTACGTGCGAATGCCGACTTCGATATCAATCGTATTTACGAAATCGAAAAGGAAACGCGCCATGACGTAGTTGCGTTCACTCGCGCTGTCTCAGAAACTCCTACACTTGGAGAAGAACGTAAATGGGTACATTACGGTTTAACTTCCACAGATGTGGTAGATACAGCGTTATCTTATTTAATTAAGCAAGCAAATGAAATTTTGCGTAAAGACTTAACGAAGTTCCTTGAGATCATTAAGAAAAAAGCGATTGAACATAAGAAGACGGTTTGCATGGGTCGTACACATGGGGTGCACGCTGAGCCAACAACATTTGGCTTAAAGCTTGCACTTTGGTATGAGGAAATGAAGCGTAACATTGAACGCTTCGAAGCGGCTGCAAAAGTAATTGAAACAGGTAAAATGAGCGGTGCGGTTGGGACATATGCCAACATCGATCCTCGTGTAGAGGCTTATGTATGTGAGCATCTAGGCTTAGCGGCTGCACCAATTTCAACACAAACACTGCAGCGTGACCGTCATGCACAGTACTTCTCGACATTAGCGTTAATTGCGACTTCTATTGAAAAGTTTGCCACAGAAGTGCGCGGCTTACAAAAGTCAGAAACACGTGAAGTCGAAGAAGGTTTTGCAAAAGGTCAAAAAGGTTCTTCGGCAATGCCGCATAAACGGAACCCAATCGGCTCTGAAAACATGACAGGTATGGCACGCTTAATGCGCGGCTATATGCTAACAGCTTTCGAGAACGTGTCACTATGGCACGAGCGCGATATTTCGCACTCATCAGCTGAACGTGTCATTATTCCAGATGCAACGATTACATTAAATTACATGTTAAATCGTTTCGGTAACATTATTGAAAACTTATCTGTATTCCCTGAAAATATGAAACGCAATATGGAGCGTACATTTGGATTAATTTACTCACAACGCATCCTACTTGCATTAATTGATAAAGGTTTAGTTCGTGAAGAAGCGTACGATACGGTTCAACCGTTAACAGCACGCGCATGGGATGAGCAAACACAGTTCCGCCCATTAGTAGAAGCAAGCGAAAAAATCACTTCATATCTTTCACTTGAAGAAATTAACGACTGCTTCGACTACAACTATCACATTCAAAACGTCGATTACATTTTCGAGCGTTTAGGACTGAACTAATTTTAAGCTGAGGTTCATCACAGCTTGGTGAACCTCTTTAGAAAGTGTAATGAAATCAATTAACTTTTTGGGGGAATACGTCATGGAAAAAGGTCAACTTTTGTACGAAGGCAAAGCAAAGCGATTATATCAAACACAAGATGAAGACATTCTTTTTGTAGAATATAAGGATAGTGCGACAGCGTTTAACGGTGAGAAAAAAGCCGAAATCGCTGGTAAAGGAAATTTAAATAACCAAATCACGACGTTAATTTTCGAAAAATTACAAGCAAACGGAATTGCGTCACATTTCGTAAAACGCCTTTCTGATAACGAGCAGCTTGTACGTAAAGTCGACATTATTCCAATTGAAGTGGTAACACGTAACATCGCTGCGGGAAGCTTAGCAAAACGCCTAGGCTTTGATGAAGGGGTAGCACTAAAGCGTCCAATCGTTGAGTTTTATTACAAGGATGACGAACTAGGCGATCCATTCATTACAACGGAGCATATTGACCTGTTAGACATTGCCACACCAGAAGAAGTGCAAAGCTTATATGACGCAGCGCTACAAGTAAACGAAGTGCTACGCCCAATCTTTGCTGACGTCGGTGTGACATTAGTCGACTTTAAATTAGAATTCGGTCGTGATAAGGATGGCAATGTACTACTTGCCGATGAAATTTCGCCTGATACGTGTCGCTTATGGGACACAAAGACAAATCAAAAGCTTGATAAAGACGTATTCCGCCGTGATCTAGGCAGTATTACTGAAGTATACGAAATTATTTTACAAAAACTTGGAGGCAAATAAGTCATGAAGAAAGTTAAAATTTACGTAACGTTAAAAGAAAGTATTTTAGACCCACAAGGTTCAGCTGTTCAAGGTTCATTACAAAAAATTGGTTATGAGGAAGTTACAGACGTTCGTATCGGTAAATATTTAGAAGTGGAAATCGCTGATACTGACCGCGATGTAGAAGCAATCGTGAAAGAAATGTGCGAAAAAGTGTTAACAAATACGGTAATCGAGAAGTACCGCTACGAAATCGAGGAGGCATAATCATGAAATTTGCAGTACTCGTTTTCCCAGGGTCTAACTGTGATATCGACATGTATCATGCGATCAAAGACGAATTAGGTGAAGAAGTAGAATACGTTTGGCACACAGAAAACTCATTAGAAGGTTTTGACGGTGCATTAGTTCCAGGCGGTTTCTCATACGGTGACTACTTACGTTGTGGCGCAATGGCCAACCAATCAAATGTCATGAAAGCATTAAAAGAATTTGCTGCAGCTGGCAAGCCAGTATTAGGCGTTTGTAACGGATTCCAAATCTTAACGGAAGCAGGCTTACTACCTGGCGCGTTACTCCGTAACAAAAACTTAAAATTCATGTGTCGTACAGTGCAGTTAAAAGTTGAAAACAACAATTCATTATTCACAAACCAGTACGAAGCTGGCGAAGTGATTAATATTCCAATCGCACACGGTGAAGGTAACTATTACTGTGACGAAGAAACATTAGCAGAACTTAAAGCGAACAACCAAATCGCATTCACATACGAAGGTGAAAATCCAAACGGTTCTTTAGAAGACATCGCTGGAATCATCAACAAAGAAGGTAACGTACTTGGTATGATGCCTCACCCAGAGCGTGCAGCAAACGAAATCGTTGGTGGCGCAGACGGCCTTAAATTATTCAAATCAATTGTTAAGCAGTGGAGGGAACAACATGTCAACAACTAAATTCGAGCCATCACCAGAGCAAATTAAAGAGCAGCGTCTTTATGCGGACATGGGTATGTCAGATGCGGAGTTTGATTTAGCAATCGAAAAATTAGGTCGTATTCCAAACTGGACAGAAACAGGTCTATTCTCAGTAATGTGGTCTGAGCACTGCTCATACAAAAAATCGAAGCCAGTATTACGCAAATTCCCAACAAAAGGTCCTCAAGTACTACAAGGTCCTGGTGAAGGTGCAGGGATCGTTGACATCGGTGACGAGCAAGCGGTTGTATTTAAAATGGAATCACATAACCACCCATCTGCAATCGAGCCATACCAAGGCGCGGCAACAGGTGTAGGCGGCATTATCCGCGATGTATTCTCAATGGGTGCACGCCCAATTGCAATGCTGAACTCATTACGTTTTGGTGAGTTAAAAACAGCGCGCGGTAAATACTTATTCGAGGAAGTTGTAGCTGGTATCGCTGGTTACGGTAACTGTATTGGGATTCCAACAGTAGGTGGCGAAATTCAGTTCGACCCTTGCTACGAAGGCAATCCACTTGTAAACGCAATGTGTGTTGGTTTAATCGACCATAAGGATATCCAAAAGGGTATTGCTGCTGGTGTAGGCAACACAGTGATGTACGTTGGCGCGAAAACAGGTCGTGACGGGATTCACGGTGCAACATTCTCTTCTGAAGAATTAACAGAAGATACAGAAGAGTCACGCTCAGCTGTACAAGTTGGTGACCCATTCATGGAGAAATTACTTCTTGAAGCTTGTTTAGAAGTTGTAAAATCAGACGCACTTGTTGGGATTCAAGACATGGGTGCGGCAGGTTTAACGTCATCTTCTGCAGAAATGGCCTCAAAAGCAGGCACTGGTGTAGAAATGAACTTAGACTTAATTCCGCAACGTGAAACAAACATGTCCGCTTACGAGATGATGTTATCTGAATCTCAAGAGCGTATGTTACTTGTTGTAAAAGCAGGTCGTGAAGAAGAAATTAAAGCAATCTTTGATAAATATGATTTAGATGCAGTAGCAGTAGGCCATGTAACAGGCGACAAAATGCTACGCCTAATCCACAACGGTGAAGTGGTTGCAGAAGTACTTGCAGATGCACTTGCTGAAGATGCACCAGTTTACATTATGCCAGAAGCAGAACCAACTTACTTTGCTGAGTTCCAAGCGATGGAAAATAAAGAACCACAAGTAACAGATTACAAAGCTACGTTAACTGCACTTTTAAAAGCGCCAACAGTTGCTTCTAAAGAGTGGGTTTACGATCAATATGATTACCAAGTACGTACAAATACTGTAGTAGCACCAGGTTCTGACGCAGCGGTATTACGTGTACGTGGCACAAATAAAGGCTTAGCGATGACAACAGACTGTAACTCTCGCTATATCTATTTAGATCCAACAACAGGTGGTAAAATCGCAGTTGCAGAAGCGGCTCGTAACATCGTATGTTCAGGTGGACAACCACTTGCAATTACAGACTGCTTAAACTTCGGTAACCCAGAAAAACCAGAAATCTTCTGGCAAATTCAAAAATCAGCAGACGGTATTTCGGAAGCTTGTTTAGCACTTGATGCACCAGTAATCGGTGGTAACGTATCAATGTACAACGAGCGTTCAGGTGAAGCGGTTTACCCAACACCAACAATCGGTATGGTTGGTTTAGTAACAGATTTAAAACACGTAACAACACAAGAAGTGAAAGCTGCTGGTGATGTGGTGTACGTAATCGGTGAAACGAAACTAGAATTCGGTGGTTCAGAACTACAAAAATTAATCGAAGGTAACATTTCTGGTCAAGCACCAACAATCGATTTAACAGTAGAAGTAGCGCGTCAAGCATCAATCTTAGCAGCTATTCGTGCCGGATTAGTACAGTCAGCGCATGACGTTTCTGAGGGCGGTGTGGCAGTAGCACTTGCAGAAAAAACATTTGCAGCGAACGGCTTAGGTATTGAAGCGACAGTAACAGGCTCAGCAACAACAGCATTATTTGCAGAATCTCAATCTCGCTTTGTATTAACAGTAAAAGCTTCAAACGCAGAAGCGTTTGAAGCAATCGCAGTAGACGCACAAAGAATCGGTACAGTAACAGAAGACGCAAAACTAACAATTAACGGTGAAACTGGCGTACTTGTTGAAGGTACAGTGGAGGAATTCCGTTCTGCTTGGAAAGGGGCAATCCCATGCTTACTGAAATCAGAGGCTTAAATGAAGAATGTGGTGTCTTTGGTATTTGGGGGCACACAGAAAGCGCGCAACTGAGCTATTATGGGCTACACGCGCTGCAACACCGTGGACAAGAGGGGGCAGGTATCGTCGTAACAGACGGTGCACGCCTACATCCTGTAAAAGGAGAAGGTTTAGTAAATGACGTGTTCAATGAAGAAAAATTACGCGCGGCAACAGGCCATGCAGCCATTGCACACGTACGTTACCCAACAGCGGGCGGCGGCGGAATTGAAAACGTTCAACCCTTACTATTCCGTTCTTCTACAGGCTCATTAGCGATTGCCCATAACGGAAACTTAGTAAACGCGAATCATTTAAAGCAGCACTTAGAGCGCTCGGGTAGTATTTTTAACTCGACATCTGATACAGAAGTAGTGATTCACTTAATCAAAAAATCATCCTATTCACCATTCCGTGAGAAGGTGAAAAATGCATTATCTTTACTAAAAGGTGCATTTTCACTGATGATTTTAACAAAGGATATGATGATTGTCGCGCGTGATCGTAACGGTTTACGACCATTAGCACTTGGTAAATTAGGTGATGCCTATGTGGCAGCATCTGAAACATGTGCCTTTGATTTAATCGGTGCTGAATATATTCGTGACGTAGAGCCAGGCGAAATTTTATTTATTACGAATAACGGGATTGAATCGGATACATTTGCCGAACAAGAAAAGCGTGCGATGTGTGCGATGGAGTATGTGTACTTTGCACGTCCCGATTCAAATATTGATGGTGTGAATGTTCATATGGCACGTAAACGTATGGGGAAAGAGCTTGCACGCGAGGTCGCGGGCATTGAAGCGGACGTAGTAACTGGCGTACCCGATTCATCACTTTCTTCTGCAATTGGTTTTGCTGAAGAGAGCGGCATTCCGTACGAGCTTGGTTTAATCAAAAACCGCTATGTCGGCCGTACATTTATTCAACCTACACAGGAATTACGTGAGCGCGGTGTGAAAATGAAGCTTTCTCCTGTTGTTCAAGTTGTTAAAGGCAAGCGCGTTATTATGGTAGATGACTCCATCGTTCGTGGGACAACCTCTCGCCGTATCGTGCGTATGTTAAAAGAAGCAGGCGCGGCAGAAGTACACGTGATGATTACGTCACCACCAATGACAAACCCATGCTTTTACGGCATCGATACATCAACACCAGAGCAATTAATCGCTTCTAGTCATAGTGTGGAAGAAATTCGTGAGGCAATTGAGGCAGATACTTTAACATTCTTAACTGTAGACGGAATGGTTCGCGCAACAGCTCGTCCATTTGATGATGCAGAGGGTGGCTTATGTATGGCTTGCTTCACTGGAAAATACCCAACGGAAATTTATCCTGATACCGTTTTACCGCATGAAAAAGATTGTTAATAGTTTAAGCATTCGTGCTACTAAAAGTACAAATGCGTTTTTCTAAAATTAGGAGGATTCACGATGTCAAAAGCATATGAACAAGCAGGCGTTAATATTGAAGCAGGTTATGAAGCAGTAAAACGTATGAAATCACACGTTGAGCGCACAAATCGTTTAGGTGTGATGGGTACATTCGGCGGCTTTGGCGGTATGTTCGATTTATCTGCCTTAAACTTAAAAGAACCTGTTCTTATTTCAGGTACAGACGGTGTTGGGACAAAGTTAAAGCTAGCATTCATGGTTGATAAGCACGATACAATTGGTGTTGACTGTGTGGCGATGTGTGTAAACGATATCGTTGCACAAGGCGCAGAGCCACTTTACTTCCTTGACTATGTAGCAGTTGGTAAAGCATTCCCTGAAAAAATCGAGCAAATCGTTAAAGGTGTAGCAGATGGCTGTGTGCAATCTGGGGCAGCATTAATCGGCGGCGAAACAGCGGAAATGCCAGGTCTTTACGAAGAAGATGAGTATGACTTAGCTGGTTTTGCTGTAGGTGCTTGTGAAAAGAAAGATATTATTACAGGTGAAAACATCGTAGAAGGTGACGTATTAGTTGGTCTTGCATCAAGTGGCGTACACTCAAACGGTTATTCATTAGTGCGTAAAGTTGTATTTGCGGATAACGGCTATGCAGTAGATGCCGTAGTGGAAGGTTATGAAGCGTTAGGTCCAATCGGTGAAGCGTTATTAGTACCGACAAAGTTATATGCAAAACCAGTACTTGCCGCACTTAAAGCAGCAGACGTACATGGCTGTGCACACGTAACAGGTGGCGGTTTCTATGAAAACTTACCACGCATGATGCCTGAAGGTTTAGCAACAGAAATCGATTTAGGCACTTGGCCTGTATTACCGGTCTTTGACTTCTTAAAAGAAAAAGGCGCGTTAGCAGACAAAGATCTTTATAACGTATTCAACATGGGTATCGGTTTTGTTATGGCTGTTCCTGCATCAGAAGTTGACAAAGTAGTCGCTGCAGTAGAAGCTAATGGCGAAAAAGCATACACAATTGGTCGCGTTGTGAAAGGTGAAGGCGTTCTATTCAACGGTGAGCATGACGGGAGCCTAGTGTAATGACTACGAAAATAGCAGTGTTTGCTTCAGGAAGTGGTTCAAACTTCCAAGCGCTTCAAGAAGCAATCGAGCGCGGTGAGTTAAACGCTACAATCGAGCTTGTCATTACTGATAAGCCGGGCGCTTTTGTTGTCACACGTGCGAACAATTTCGGCATTCCGGTTGTCGAGCTTGCACCAAAAGCGTTTGAAAACAAAGTAGCTTATGAGCAAAAAATGATTGAGCTACTTGAAGAACATGATGTGGAATGGGTTATTTTAGCGGGCTACATGCGCCTTGTTGGTGAGACATTACTAACAGCGTATGAAAATCGTATTATTAATATCCACCCATCATTATTACCATCATTTCCAGGTAAAGACGCCATTGGTCAAGCAATGGATCACGGTGTCAAAGTAACCGGCGTTACCGTACATTACGTGGACGCTGGCATGGATACAGGGAAAATTATTGCCCAGGGCGCGGTTGACGTCGTTCCTGGTGACCGTGAACAAACAGAAGCGCGTGTCCATAAATTGGAGCACGCACTTTATACGAATACATTACAGCAGCTATTTAAAAAATAACTTTCGCATAAGTCGCTCCATGAGAGGGCATGTACTTACCGAAATGAAAACAATAAAAATTGGGGGACCTAGTCGTGACGAAACGTGCACTTATTAGTGTTTCAGATAAAAATGGAATTTTAGAATTTGCAAAAGAGTTAGTAGCACTTGGCTATGAAGTACTTTCTACAGGTGGCACAAAAAAATTATTACAAGATAACAACGTAGCGGTAACAGCCGTGGACGAAGTAACAAAATTCCCAGAGATTTTAGATGGTCGTGTGAAAACATTAAACCCAATGATCCATGGTGGTCTTTTAGGGAAATTTGATGAGCCTTCTCACGTTGCACAAATGCAGGAGCACGGGATTGAGCCAATCGAAATCGTCTGTGTAAACCTTTACCCATTCGTAGAAACAATTTCAAAACCAGATGTTACTTGGGATGACGCGATCGAAAACATCGATATCGGCGGTCCAACGATGCTACGTTCAGCAGCGAAAAACCATGACTATGTAACAGTAATCGTGGATTCAACGGACTACGCAGTCGTGTTAGAAGAATTAAAAGCAGATGCTAAAACTACATTAGAAACACGTCGTCGTTTAGCAGCGAAAGTATTCCGCCATACAGCGGCTTATGATTCGTATATTTCAAATCACTTAACAAATGCGATTGGCGACGAGTTCCCAGAAAACTTAACGTTAACGTATGAGTTAAAACAAACATTACGTTATGGTGAAAACCCGCACCAAAAAGCAGCGTTCTATGCAAAACGTTTAGGCTCTGACTTCTCAATCGCCTATGCGACACAATTACACGGGAAAGAATTATCGTACAACAATATCCAAGATGCCAATGCAGCACTTCAAATCGTTAAAGAGTTTGAAATGCCAGCAGCAGTTGCTGTGAAGCATATGAACCCTTGTGGTGTTGGTACAGGGATGACAATCGAAGAAGCATTCGATAAAGCATACGAAGCAGATTCAACTTCAATCTTTGGCGGTATTATCGCGTTAAATATGGAAGTAGACAAAGCAACGGCTGAAAAATTATCAGGTATTTTCTTAGAAATCATTATCGCGCCAAGCTTTAGTGCAGAAGCGCTAGAAATTTTAACTGCTAAGAAAAACATTCGCCTGTTAACAATTGATTTCGCTCAAGAAAAGCAAGATCAGTTTAACGTTGTATCGGTTGAAGGTGGCTTACTTGTACAAGAGCCAGACCGTTACGGCTTTGCCAATGCAGACGTAAAAGTAGTAACAGACCGCGAGCCAACAGAACAAGAGTGGGAAGCATTACAGCTTGGTTGGTCCGTTGTAAAACACGTAAAATCAAATGCCATCGTTGTAACAGATGCGCAAATGACATTAGGTGTAGGTGCTGGTCAAATGAACCGTGTCGGCGCGGCGAAAATCGCGTTCGAGCAAGCGGGCGAAAAAGCAAAAGGTGCAGCATTAGCATCTGACGCATTCTTCCCAATGGCGGATACAGTAGAAGCGGCTATCGCAGCAGGCATTACAGCGATTATCCAACCAGGTGGCTCGATTAAAGACCAAGATTCAATCGACGCAGCAAACAAAGCAGGAATAACAATGGTGTTCACAGGTGTTCGTCACTTTAAGCACTAATTATCACTTTCGCAGCAATTATAGTAGAAAAATTTCAACAAAAGCTTTATAATAGAATAATGTTTCGCTAATGTTCTGGCCGGACGTTAGCAGAAGCGTTTGCAAATGCATTATTTATCTTCTCTCTGGCCGGGAGCTTGGTAAATAAGACGATGGTGTGATTCTTGGCCGGGTCCTCATCGGAAAAAATAACATTAACAGTTGCATCGACTTTGGCCGGGAGATGCACCGTTAATAAAAATGATCATTGATTGTAACAAACACAGCACTACTTTTGGTCGGGTAGCGCAGTGTCAACGACCATTAATGAAAAACGCTCGCCTAATTTTTGGCGGGCGTTTTTTTATACAATTTTTTAATTAGAAGGAGAGCTCATAATGAACATTCTTGTAATCGGTAGTGGCGGTCGCGAACATGCAATCGCTAAACAATTTAACAACGCACCATCTGTAGAAAAGGTTTTCGTAGCACCAGGTAACGACGGTATGAGAGCTGACGCAGAAGTCGTAGCAATCGATGCATTAGAATTCGCAAAATTAGCCGTATTCGCAAAAGCAAATGATGTTGCAGTAACATTCGTTGGCCCAGAGCAACCACTTGCTGAAGGCATTGTAGATTACTTCAATGAGCAAGGCTTAGTGATTTTCGGTCCAACAAAAGCCGCAGCTCAAATTGAAGGTTCAAAATCGTATGCGAAAGACATTATGAATAAATACGATATTCCTACTGCAGCACATGAAACATTTACAGAAGCAGATAAGGCAGTTGCTTATATTAAAGCGCAAGGTGCCCCAATCGTGATTAAAGCGGATGGTTTAGCAGCGGGTAAAGGTGTAATCGTTGCGATGACTGAACAAGAAGCAATTGAAGCGGTTGAAGATATGATTGGTAACCAACGCTTCGGTGATTCTTCATCTCGCGTTGTTGTTGAGGAATTCCTTGATGGTGAAGAGTTCAGCTTTATGTCATTCGTACATAAGGGTCAAATTTATCCGATGGTCATCGCGCAAGATCATAAGCGTGCATATGACGGGGATAAAGGACCAAACACAGGCGGTATGGGTGCGTATTCACCAGTGCCACAAATTTCTGAAGACGTTGTGAAAGTAGCATACGACACAATCGTTGAGCCAACTGTAAAAGCAATGGATGCAGAGGGCGTATCGTTTACAGGGATTTTATATGCAGGCTTAATTTTAACGGAAAAAGGTCCAAAGGTAATCGAGTTCAACGCACGTTTTGGTGATCCTGAAACACAAGTAGTATTACCACGTATGGCATCGGATTTCGGTGAATTTATGATTAGCTTAATGGAAGAAAAGCCATTTGACCTACAGTGGAAAGACGAAGCAATGCTAGGTGTCGTTGTAGCAGCAGAAGGCTATCCGGGTGATGTTGTAAAAGGCAATGCACTTCCTAATTTAAGTGATATCGAGCTACCAGTATTCCATGCGGGTACGAAGCTAGTAGATGGTCAGTTTGTTGGTAATGGCGGCCGTGTGTTACTAGTCGCAGCAGAAGCAGCGGATTTAAAGGAAGCTCAGGAAAAAGTATATGCTGAGCTTGCAAAAAAAGAATGGACGAACTTCTTCTTCCGTAGTGATATTGGGTGGAGAACGTTTAAATAATAAAATAGGCTAGATAGGAATCCTTCATCATAAATGT